>ERZ773067.104-NODE-104-length-55526-cov-6.951182_pt1 | contig 55526 bp, 66 predicted proteins | sample MGYA00580622_ERZ773067 | MGnify/ENA primary metagenome ERZ773067 (study PRJEB29015, sample SAMEA2737998) | human oral metagenome | biome: human oral; feature: human-associated habitat; material: dental | place: China | collected 2113 ...
TAGTGCCCGACTTGTGAATGTCATCAACCGATTGCTCAAGAAAGACGCCAAGGGCAACCTCAAAGCCTCACGTGTACTTGAACTAACAAAGCTCGCTCAAGAGTTTAACAGCCCCGCCTTTACCGATGCTGTAGGTATCATTGCCCAATCTTATAGACCACAGCGTTCAGCGTTCTATATCGAAGCCAACACTATTGACGAGCAAGGCAAAAAGTGCAATATACCCCTATCGCTCTCATCGGTAGACTTCCCCCCTGGTACCGATATTAAGCACCTTTTCCCTGTACACCAAAAGTACGAAGAGCAAGCCACCGCATAACCTACACTTTTAGCTATCTCGGTAGCTAAAAGATGCTCCTCCGCCCTTAGTAAGGTCGCTGGCACTAAGGGGACGCCCATAGGAGATCCACTAAGGCGAGGAGCTTTTTAAATAACCTTTAAACACCATTTAAAAATGTATTTTATAACAGAAAAAAACAGTAAAACTGGTAAAAATTTTCAGAAGATACACGATAAATTAAGAGCCTGCTTTGATGCCCAAAAAGCATTAGCCAAAAAATATGGTTTTACCTCGTGGAGAGGAGGCTACTGGGTAGTAGCAGGAGGAATATCATCAGTAATTTTCCCCAAAGGTGCTACTATAGACACCAAAGTATGGAAGCAAATCAAAGGGAAAGATGAGTATATGCCCCGATTGAATATAAAGCAAGGAAAAGCCATACAAGCCGACTTTGACGAAGCCATAACTGTAACAAAAGCCGAACTTAACGCCTGCATAGGTTGGGACGAAGGTTTTAGTAAAAGTATAGGATTTGACGGCGATAATGATAAATACTTCGGTTTTACCATTGATGATGATTGGACAGATATTATCATTCCTAACGATTGTACCGAAATAACAGCAACTAAGTACCGAGAACTTTTTAAAGAATAATGTATGACAACCACAATAAAACCTCATCAGATTCGTATCCTTCAAAGCCTTTTAGGCAAACGCTTTAAGGACAGAGAAGCCCGCATACACTTCGTATGTAGCTTTATTGGCAGAGAGCTCCCCAGCACCAAAAACCTAACAGAAGATGAGTTTTTCGCCATAGCCCAGCACCTTGGTTACCATTTCGAGATGCACGCCTATTTCGATGCCCAAAACAAGCAGCACCTAAAGCTATTATCCCTATGCCACGAACTCGGTTGGCGCGACGAAGCCAACCCCAAGTACGCCGACATCGCTCGTCTTGGCAAGTGGTTTTGTAGCAGCAAAAACCCCTTCAAAAAGAGCCTCCACCGCCTCACCCCCACCGAAGTAAGCAAAGTAAACGCTATCTTTGAAAAAATGCTAACACAGAGATATGAAAGAAGTTAGAAAATTAGCCAATGGGAAAATTAGCAAATTAATTGCCTGTGCGGCTCGCACTTGTTCTCACAAGCATAAAGAGCTCCGCACCCTTGCCCACTACGTTACAGTAGAAGTAACAGCCTTATTTTGCAAGGACTGTGGAGCACAACTCACCAAAGAAGAGTGGAATGTATAAACAAGTAAATTACTAAAACAATTACAATATGAACGACAAGGTAAAAGAAAAAATTACAAAAGTCTACGAACTCGTAAAACGAGGAATAGCAGGAGAACAGCAATCAGCAGAAAAAATGCTAAAAAAACTACTTGAGAAGTACAACATTTCAGAAGACGAACTTAATAGTATAGACGAAAAAAAATACTACTTCAAGTATGCTTCTAACTTAGACGAGTGGTTACTTATACAACTAATCGAATACTTTTTCAAAGAGAAAAATTATAAAATCTATCGCATTAAAGATAGTGGTGTAAAAGAGATAGCAATACAGATGCCCTACTTAGATTGGGTAACATTAGATAGTGCTTATGGCTATTTCAAACCACATCTAAACCAACAATGGCGCCAACACGGCTTACCGATAGTAAATCGTTGCCGAACTACTAAAACTAAAAATAAACGCCGTGAGGCAATGCAAGAAACCTTTTTTAGCTTGTATATAATTCGTTCAGGTATCTATCACCCAGAACAAAAAAAATCCAAATCTCTTACCGAAGAGGAAATAAAGAGATTATCCATTCTATACGGAGTTGAAGGCGGTAAATACAACCAACAAGTAACCACAGGTCTATATTTAGAATAACCCTTTAAACACCATTTAAAATGAACACACAAAAATATCCCACTTGGCTTGTCCCCCTTGACATCGCCAAAAAACTCAAAGAAATAGGGTTTAATGAACCTTGCCATTTCTATTATCAGAATGATTATAGTGAATATTTAAAGGCAGGCGACCCCAATAAGTATCATATTATTTCCGATAGCCTTGCTGCCAATCGCAAAAACGCTAATCATAACAATTCTGATATAGCTATATCTGCTCCCTCTTGGGAAGAAGCCCTTGCTTGGTTCAGAGCAAAAGGCTATTACGGCAACCTCGAAGCCACCAGCAAAGGCACTTCAGCCTATATTTTCACCCCAAAATTAGACTTTGGAGATTGGGAGTTTACCTACGAGAAACATTATGAGAAAGCCCGCGAAGCCCTTTTACTTAAACTAATAGACCTCTATAAAACCGCAAACCAATGAAAATCGCCCTTACCTTATCACGAGACCAAGCCGAAGTACTTGCCCGCGCCACATTCATAGGGCAACCCCTATTCAACAACCGTGAGCAACGTGTACTTTACAGCATAATGCGAGAAGTAACCATCAAAGCGACTCGCTTTTATATGGGCTTCACCACACAAAAACAACGCAGGTTTTGGCTCAAACTCTACGAAGCCGATATGTTAGAAAAGTTCTTAGGATACATCCTTACAATGGAACACTACGGACAATACGAACGCCAAACCCTTCTGCAAATCACCTATGATATTAACGAACAATTAGCCTAATGGAAACAACCTATATTTTTAAATCGAAAAACACTCATATTGAGTATTTGTTTAAATATGATTTAGAGGGAAACCTAACTACTTTACAGAGTACAGGAGAGCCCCCAACAAACGAACAGTGGCATTGGCTTGTGCGCTACTTTCCCTATAATGAAGAGCGTATTGCTATATTAGCAAGCGACGCCAACCTCCGAAAGTACTTCAGCATTGAGAAGACACCCGCCTCTGTAACCTTTGAGGACTTCTGGGAGGCATACGGCAAAATCGGCACTAAGTCGGTAGCCAAAAAGAAGTTCGACAAGCTCAAACCCGAAGAGGTCATCAAAGCCTTCATAGGCGTAGAGAAGGAGCGCAGCAAAAAGAAACTTGACAACACCGCAATGCCCTACGCCGAGACCTACCTAAATCAAAAGCGATGGGAGGTGTGAGCCACACGGGCAACAAGCAATGAAAAACGAGCCAATTAGCACTATTATATTTGCTAATTGGCTCGTTTGCTAATTTGTATATTTACTAATTATGTTGTAATTTTGCACTATAAAACTCCTCTAATCGCTTGCTACTATGAAAAGACAACGACATTTTACCGCCCGCCTATATGCTCTTATCCGTGAGGAATATGAAAAGCTATCACAGCAGCAAAAATTTAAACACGGCTATATTGTAACTACCTTGTCTGAAAAGTTTCTACGTTCAGAGCGTACCATCGAAAATATTATCTTCAATAGGGTTTAATCTACTCCTATAAAATACTTATTGTCCTCATCTCCCACCTGCAAATGTACTTGCGTAGGTTCGTAATACTTCATTGCACTACTATCATTTAACTTGCATTCAAAAGTAACCTGGTATAGATTGCCTGCGGTACCTGTATCCACAGGGGCGAAAGCTATACGGCGCATAGAGCTATAGTTTCTACCCGATGTGCCGTGAAAGTTACCAAAAAGAGCGTCTAAGCTCTTGGTAAATTCTAATGCTCCTTGTTGGTTGTAGGCCCCTTGGAAAGTGTCTAAGAAAGTCTCGTAATACAAATAAAAATCAACTTGAAGGTCTACTATCTGCACGAGTTCGCCTATATCATTGATTTGTGCGGAGCGAAACCCTATAAATACAGCGGGCGTACCAAAAGGGTGCTCATCAGCTAAAAAGCCTACTTGGTTATGCCAAAGGTCTATCCATTGTATTTCGGGCATCTTCTCACTGATACGCTCAGCGAGTTCTATGTATAAGTCTTGCCAGTGTTCCATTATTCAAAAGTTAAATTTTCGTCTGCTCTATATATTTCCTCTATAATGAGTTTTTCCAATTGTTTGTCCAAGGTATAGCTTTCTCCTATAAACTGCCTTTTAGGAATATGAATAGTAAGGGTTTCTTTCTCGGTTAGTGCCATCCACTTGTAGCGACTATTCTGTGTCTTATAGTACATAGCCCAAAAGTATTTTCGCATTCTATCAGTTACCTTCACAGTTATAGTGCCCCCCTCGTTGTGTATAGCTGCATATTTTAGTTTTTCACCCGCTGAGATAACCACTCTTTCAGGCGATTGCTCGGCTATACGGAGGCTATTCTTGAGCGTAAGTGACTGCTGTAGCGTTTTATGAGGCAACGCGTCTACACGCCTTACCCAAGGGATAAATGAAGCATCGGTGAAGCCTTGCTTTATAAATGATTGCATAAAGAAAGTCCGCGCTTTTTGGGCTACCTTGGGCGAGATGTTTTTAAATATCTCCCTTGCCATAGCCTCAAAGTTAGGAGTTTGAAAGTTTGCCATAAATAGAATTTAAATCATTTTTATTTGCTATTTAAAAAAGTATTTGTATTTTTGCAGTGTCTAATAAGTGATTATTAGACCGCGACGCGGAGAAATCCAAGTCGCTCCCATTAGAGCCTTAGCTTCACTGCTAAGGCTCTAATGCTTTTAGGCGGGTAGTTACTTTATCAAAATCAGTCATTAGCTCTTTTATTGTAAAAGAGATAGCCTTATTTCCATAGATAAAAAACACTTCTTTTAACCATTCCCTATTGTTATAGCTTAAAATTTTCCCTTTTAAACTTCTTACAACTCCAATAGCCTCCCAGTTTTTGAAGTCAGAAAGGTCAAAAACAACAATTTCTGCTCCTTGCTCTTTTGCTTTTCCTAAGTTGCTTTTTACACTTGTATAAGAGCCTGTTTCTTTCCTATCAGCAATTCTATTATTTATCTCATATTCGGGGTTCTTATGATTTTGTATTTCCAAATGCGGGCGTATATTCATACTTACCCCCAAGTTATCAGCAATAACAATAGCACTTTTAAGATTTTTATCAAGGTCGCTTTCGTCTGCAAAGGGGCTTACCTTTACCACAGCCCCATTTTTAGCCTCATAGACTTCTGTATAGGGTGCTTTTAATTTGCTTAGTTCAAAGGCTTTTTTGGTATCACTATCGGCATCTAAAGCGAGGGCAAAGTAAGGGTGAGGTTTTCCCTGATTTGTACTATCCTCTTTGAACACCTGTCCACTAATGGCTACATTACCACGAAACTCTTTAGGAAAGTCCTTATCGCTAAGCTGCGGCATATCACCTGTACTTGCGGGTTCTGCTGTTTGTACTACATAGCAACGGCAACGCCAGCCATTGGGTGGGTAGAAGTCTTTCCAAAAATCGCTTTCAATAGGGGCAATAAAGCCTTCTAAGGGGCGGTGCTCTTCTCGCACTCTTTCGTCTTTTTGGGTACAATATTTTAGGTTAGGATACAAGTCTTTACGCTTTACATACTCCTGCCAATTAGCCGCGTGGTAGCCCGCTTGTTTGGCTGTTTGCCACTCAGCTTGAAGGTAGTTCTTGTTGTACTTAGGGTTTAGCTTCTGTACCTCTTGTAGGAATGTTTGCCAATTCTTTCCTTTGTCCGAACGTAAGATTTCATTTATCTGCTGTAGGAGTACATAGTTTTTTGCCCCGCTAAACTTGTATAGATTGCGCTGCATTTGCAGTACTTCGGGCGAGATAGCTCCCGTTTGCTTATTCACCTTGAAGTTATCTTTACCAAAGCCCTCCCACATAGCCCCGTTTAGTTCTTTGTAGGTTTCTAAAATATAGCCGTTGGATAATTCTCCTTTTTTGAGGGTGCCATTGTATCTATCTTTGGCAATTTGCTCCATTACTTTTAGCCAACCTGTAAGGTTCAAGGAATGGGTATCGTGCGCACACTCGCAGTGGCTATGCGTATAGAGTTCCTCTGTGCGTAAAAGAGCTCGGCGTAGTTGCCAACGCTCGTTTAGGGCGTTATCGTATAGGCTTTTTTTTTTGAGCCTTTCACTGGTGGGAGGTTAGGGGTTTGGCTTTTTATACCTACTATCTTGAGCCCCGTAATGGTTTCTACTTGTTCGGGGTCAAAGTCATAATAAACACCTAATGTATCTACCATCTTACAAAACTTCTCAGCTGTTAGGGGCTCTTCGTCGTCCCATTCAAAACGCAAGTCTTTTAAAGGCGCATAGGCGGGTGAGAGCTTCACCAACAGTGGTATGAGCTTCTTATTGATGATATGCTTTACAAGCAGTTTGTCGCTTTGAAAACGGTAGGAAGCCAGCTCAAACTGTACCTCTACCGAGCCCACAAAGCCTTTCTCATCGGTGAGACCTGTACCCCCTAAAAAGCGTTTAGAGATTTCGTTATCGGCGCGCTTGATGAGGGTGTCAAAGACTTCGGCATTGTTGTTTTGCGAGATGTTAGGCACCTCAAACTTTTCATTGCCACGTCCTACCATAAAGGCATTGCGTTTGAAATTGGTAGCCATTTCAAAGAGTTCATTAAGGCGTGTATCGTCTTCTCTTTCTGTGGTGATAAACAGAGGAGGTACCCCATACTTTTCAATGAAGTCAAGCCACGAACCTAAGCCGAGCTTTTTGGCTAAGATAATAGGAGCTGCCAAAGCATATTGTCCTAAATCGTTGTAGTCCTTGCCCACTTGGATATAGAAGTTAGCAAGGTTACCTTCTTTGTAGGGGGTGCCTGTAGTGTCGCCTGCTTCCTTGAGTACAATACCTTTGAGAGGGTTGAAGTAGGGTTGCTCTATTTCGGTTACTTCGGTAAGCTCGCCGTTCTCATCGGTATTGAACAGCTCAATAAGGGTAGTACCTTGAAACTTACTCATCAGTACAAGTTTGATAAAGTCTTGAAACCACATCGTTTCCAAAAGCTCTTTAGCGTCCTCGTTGCGTTCTTTCTTAGCATTAACCAAGCGAAAAGGCGACTGTTGTGTTTTGGCGATACGGCTTTCAATCACTGAGCCAAGATGGTTGTCCTGCTCTAAGTTGTCGTATAATTGACGTAGCTTTAGCTTTTCGGGGTTGTCGGGGTTGGTAGCGAGCATTACTCCCATTTTCCAATCGTTAAGGGTTTCCACCCGCAACATTTTGGCTTGGTAACTGATATTTTGTGAGGGTGCACTATTGCTACGCCCCGCCAAGGCCACCTTAAGCATTGTGAAGGGAGCTTTAGCCACAAAGTAGGCTTGTACACGGTTATAGGCTTTTTGTAAGATATTCATTGGTTATTAGATATAAAAGTCTTTGTTTGTTAGATTACCATAGAGGAAGCGTGCCGAGCTTCCCTTTTGCTCATTGGTAGGAGGCTTGGGCAAATCTTCTAAAATGTAAATGCCTTTGGAAAGCTTGTCCAACATAGCCTCCGCCCATTCTTTTTGTTTTTCGGTATTGCTATTAGGGTTATACTTGCGGTAGGCGTTGCGTGAGAAAACATCGTGCAACACCAAGAAGGTAAGCATACGCCCTAATAAATCGTTATAGATAGGAGCATTAGGGTCAAATATTTTCTCTACATCGTAAAAGCGTTTTAAAAGCGTTTTAAAAATAGCGATATGCTCGGCTTCGCTATCAGTGAGGGCTTGTTCAAAGTCCTTGCTACTCTCATCAATAGCGCGCTCAAAGGCTTTGGAAATAAGGTTTTCTTTTCTTATATAATACATAATCATTAGTTATTAATTGCCTGTGCGGCTCGCACTGCTTGCAAGTGCTACTTGCTACCAGCGATTAAAGGTTTTCATTTTGCCCATTAGTACTTTAAAGCTATTGTTAGGCATATAGGCTTCCAAGTCGGTAGTGCATATTTGGTGGGCATCAGGCCAGTCGTCGTGGGTTTTATACTGAGGTTCTATACTCTTGAGTTGCCCCGTACCTGTTTGCATATCTACTGAGCCTTTAAGGGCTTCATTGTAGAAGACACGCCCATTCTGATAGTAAGGCTGCATACTCATAATGCGGTCTATCTTACGAGTTTTATCCAAGGTACGCTTGGTAAGGTTGAGGGTAATGCCAGTTTCCTTTTCCACCTCTCGAATAGTACGTTGCACCTCGTCATTCCAAAACTGCGCTTCGTACTGCCAGTGCACCACTACCCCTGCAGGTAGGTGCTTTTGAAACTGACACATCCATTCTACAGCTGCCCTCATTTTCGTTTGCCTACAAAAGGTATCAATCACATAGAACTTACGCTCTTTAATACCCTCTACCACTACAGCATTGTAGTCGCTGGTGGCATTGCCCGCGTAGGCAATATCCCAATGCCCGATGATGTACTCCATAGTACGAAGTTGTGGGAGTTTTACCCATTGGAATTGTTCCTCTTTAAAAATCACCCCCTCAATGTAGGGACTATTGTTATACTCGGCATTAGCAGCTAATTCACCTATACCGTCTGCACCATACACCAACTCATAGAAGTAGGTATCATCATATTTGCCTACCCACGTAGGGGCGTAGGTTACAGGGTCATAAGCGTTTACTTGGTGTACCTTCCACTTAGGGTGCTTGTCCTGTAGTATTGTTTGTATCATCACGGGGGCAAAGCGGTTATTTGCCTGTACAAAGCGGCGATACTTGCCGTCCATAGTAGGAATAAGAGCTGTATCTATCCACTTTACTACCTCCTCTTGTCGGCGTGGGTTCTTGTTAATCTCCTTATCCTCCAAGTCGTCAGCGACGATAAAGGTAGGGCGTTTGTTTTTCACACGTAACCCACGCGTATTTTGTCCCATACCAAGAGCCTGCCCTATAAAGCCACCCTTGGTAATAAAAAAGCCGTCTTCCCAAGTTCCCAGCTGTTTTTGCTCGCCAAAGTCGGCGAGGATACGCGGGTTGGCTTCAAACTCTGCTTTAATATCCTCTAACAGCTGCTCGGCACGCTCATAACTATTACCAATAATCACCAAGTACATAGGTTCGCCTTGCAACCACAGCCAAAAGGGCAGAAAAATATCATTCCACACCGATTTGGCAAGCGCACGCCCCCATTGACAAAAGCCCTTAAAGGTAGGGTTCTTTTGTACCAACTTTGCCCACTCTATCTGGAAGTCGGCACAAGGGGCATCGGCATAGTGAGGGAAGTAGCGTTCCACCATTAGGCGTGGGTTTTTACGGCAAGCCTCTATGTTTGCCTTGCGCTCCTCAGCAGTTTCATTGGCGAAACGTGCCCCTGCACTCTTGGCAAAGGCTATCTTCTGTAAGTAGCGTTCTTTTGCTATTTTATCTTCTACTTTCATTGCTTAAAACTTTTTATCGGCTACCTCGTGCAGGTGTTCCTCTTGGAAATCTAAAGTAAGCATATAGAGCTTCTCATCTTTGAGGCGCAATGCTTCAAAGATACTCTCCATCACCTCTATATACATTGAAAGGGTAATCTTAGTGCCCTTTATAAGGTTTTCAATACGCTTGTTCCACTTAGCGATGGCATCGTCAATCGAGGCGCACTCCTTGCGCAGCTCCAATAGTTCTTTTTGTAGGTTACTTTCCTCATCCTTATCGGCATACTTTATCTCGGCTTCTTTCTCCTTTATCTGTTCAATCACCTGCAAACGGCGGTCAGTAAGCGAGTCTACTACCAGCTGGGTACGCTCAATGCGTTCCTTGCCAGAATTAGCTTTAGCATCGCGTATTTTGCGCCATTCACCCTCCGTAGCCCAGCGGTCTACAGTACGCTTATTAACACTGAGCTGTCCCGCAATCTCTTCAGCCGATTTGCCTTGCTCAATGAATAAGATACGTGCCGATTTTTTCTCTATTTCTTTTGCCATACTTCTACTTTTTAGCAGTGCAAAGTTCCACAAAGCCCCTAATGTATAAAAATTGTCGTCCCAAAATAGGTCGAATTTACTGCCTATTTTAGGTCGAATTTACTGCCTATTTTGGGACACCAATTTGCAAGCCTGCCCCCTTCTTTGGAATTTTGCACCAACAAACAGCAACCCAAAAGGCTCAAGCCTATGAACAACAAACCATCAAATATTATTGCAAAAATCAACGCCCAAGCAGGAGTGTTAGAGCTCAGTATTACAGGGGTGATATACTATGGCTGGACAGCCTCCGACTTCAGTTATGAGGTAGATAGAGCTATCAAACAAGGCATCACTACTGCTACTGTATATCTCAATACACAAGGCGGTTCAGTATATGAAGCTACCGAAATAGTGAATCAGCTCAAGCGAATGAGTAGCGTAACCGTTACCGCAGGTGCCTTGGTAGCTTCTGCAGGCACTTATATAATGGCACATTTTCCTGCTAAAGCCTATAAGAGCTCGCAATTTATGATACACAAACCCATTACTGACTTCTATGGCAATATCGACCAGCTCAAAGCCGAAGAAAAACACCTCGAAAACCTCACCACTCAATACAGAGAAGTCTACGCCAGCCGTTTTAGTAAAACCACTGAAGAGATAGACCAGCTGTGGCAACAAGACTATTGGCTTAACGCTACCGAAGCTAAGGAATTAGGGCTCATCACCGAGATTACAGATGGCGACCCCGAAATCACTACCGAAACAATAGCAATGATGCAAGCCTGTGGCTGCAAACACCTGCCACAACCCAATGTAGTAACAAACCCTAAAATTATAACACCAATGGATAAAAACGAGCTTATCTCCGCACTCGGTATGGCTGCTAATGCCACCGATGAGCAAATTAAAGAACGTATTGCCGCCCTCAAACAACACGAGGCGCAAACTAAAGCCCAAGCCAGCGCACGCGCCGAAAAGTTAGTAAATAAAGCTATCCTCGACAAAAAAATAGCAGCCGACAAAAAGGACTTATACATAAGCCTTGCCAATGCCGATTACGACAAAACCGCCGCTTTGTTAGACGATATTGAAGCTCCAAAACCTGCTTCACAGTCTATCCAACACACTGCCCAAAATGCTACCGACAAAAGCAATTGGTCATTGAACGACTATCTCACCAAGGATCCACAAGCCTTAGAAGAGCTAATGGCTTCTGACCCTCAAAAAGTGAGAGAGCTTAACGCAATCTATCAACAACAAAAAAACAAATAGAAAATGCCAATAAGAAGCGAAAACCTACCCCTAAAAAATGAGCTTGCTGTAACAGAGCTCATTACCCAATTCAGACACGAGAACGAATGGCTCGGTGCTGTAAAATCAAAACCCGAATGGTTAAATAACGATGTTATTAAAATACCTGTGCGAGGGCTTGCCCCTAAGGTGCTTATTAATAACACGGTGTATCCCATCGCCTCTCACCAACGTGAAGACGGCAAGGTGATAATATCCCTTAATAAGTACGAGACCGAAAACACAGAGGTAACTACTGATGAGCTTTACGCATTACCTTATGAGAAGGTAAGCGATGTACAAGTACAACACCGAGAAACCCTCGAAGATAGAACCGCCGAGCACGCCTTAGTGTCTATAGCTCCTCAGAAAAACACCGATAAAACACCCGTAATAACCACTACAGGTGAAGACGATGGCACAGGACGCAAACGACTTACCGCTAAAGACATTATTAGGTTGAAAAAATTGGAAGACAAACTCAAAGTGCCTAAAAAAGGGCGTGTGTTAGTGCTTTGCTCTGAACACGTTGCCGACTTGCTTATTGAGGACTTGACCTTTAAAACCCGATACCAAGATGCCAACAGCGGTAAAATAGCCGATAACTACTACGGCTTTGAAATCTATGAGAGCACCTACGCCCCTACTTACCACAACGGCGAAAAAGAAGCCTTTGGTGCAGTACCTCAAGGGAAAGAAGCCTCTATTGTGTTCCACAAAAACTACACCGTCAAGGCAGTAGGTAGTGCCGTACGCTATGCGCGCGAGAAGAGTGAAAACCCAGAGGGTCGTAAGCACACTATAGGCTTTGAAATGCACTTCGTATGTGTAGCTATCAAAGACGAAGGTACAGCTGCTATCATCAGTGGTAGTTAATAGACGGGGTGCGCCCGTAAGCCCACCCCTTTTTTTAACCTTTTAAACCTAATAAAAAAAACAATGGAAAACCCAAAAACATACACCCAACTCTTAGCCATTGCTGTACAAGTAATGCAAGCTAATAACCTCGACGAAGTATTTGCCACCGAAGACGGACAAGTCTTCTACGAAAAAAATCGCGCTCAGCTCCACGCATCTTCTATTGATAGCAAGGTATATACCTTTGACAATAGCAAAAGTGTGAAGTTAGCAAACAAGGTACCGCAAATCAAAAAAGATAAAGAGGGTAAAACAGAAAATTCTAAAGTAGAAGGAGCTACTGTACAAGGAAAAACAGAAACTGAAGAGCCTACAGAAGACGACGAACAAAAAACTGAATAACAAATGGGACAACTCAAAGGATTTACATTTAAAAAAGCTGAAGGAGGGTTAGGGCGTACTGCTTCTACTAAAGACAATTTGTTTTTAATAGTTGCCGCAATGGCTGTGGCAGGCACCCAACTCACACACGGAGAAACTAAATCTTTTATTCAGCTAAAGGATGCAGAAGCGGTAGGTATTACTGAAAGTTTGGATGCCAATCAAAAGGCATTAACTCACTATCACCTATCTGAAGTCTTCCGCTTAGCTCCCGAAAGCCATATCATTTTCCTACCAGTAGCAGTAGGTAAAATACAGGATAGTACAGCGCAGATAGTAAAAGCTATCCGTGCTAACAAGCAGGTAAAAGGGGTAGGGCTCTTTGGATTTACCAATGACCTTTCCACTATTGCCAGCGATGTAGAAGAGCTGCAAACACAAATCGTGGAAGCCGTAAAACCAGATGGTATTCTCATTGATTTTGTGCTTATAGAAGGCAAAGGGAAAGAGGGCTTGGAGGTAAATAACTTTGCCGACCTCAAAGAAAAGAATGCCCCGCAGGTATCAGTAATAATTGCCCAAGACAAAGGTATTGCCACTATAGATGAGGCTTACAAGTACCACGCCAGTGTAGGTAGTGCTTTGGGTATGTTGTCGGTTCGCAACGTTAGTGAAAATTTAGGTTCTGTTGATATTGAAAACAAACCTGAAAATGCTAAAGGAGGCAATACCTATCCCCTTACTGATGAGGGTAAAAAACGTTACATCAGCGGGGGTATATCTACAGGGCAAAGTGCGGAGGAACTTAGTAATGAACAGCTGAAACTACTCAATGATAAAGGGTACATTTTGGCAGGACAATATGCCGATATGGCAGGCTTTTTCCTTTCAAACTCTCCTACCTGTGTGAGCAAGGCGTCTGATTATACTTATATTGAAAACAATAGAGTATGGAATAAGGCAGCACGCTTAGTAAGACAAACCCTCTCACCACGTATCAAAAGTAAGCTGCCTAAAAACCCACAAACAGGCTACCTCAAAGATAGTATTGTTACCTCTTTGCAAGAATTAGCGGGAAAAGCTATCGAAAGACAAATGGTAGTAACTGGTGAGATTAGCGGTTATGCAGTAAGCATTGACGCTAAGCAAACGGTAACAGAGCAAACGCCTTTAAAGGTGAAAATACGCCTGGTGCCTGATGATATACTACACGCTATTGAGGGCGAAATTGGTCTAACCTCTAATCTATAATGCTATGGCAAAAAATACAAACGTTATCAATCACTTCGGCAAACTACAAGGTTGGAACTGTGTAACCTTCAACCTATTAGGGCGCGATGTGGTAGGTATTATTGAAATCAATTATTCAGATAGTACCAAAAAATCAAATATTATGGGTGCAGGAGGCTTCCCCGTGGGACGCTCGGAGGAGAACTACGAGGCAAAGGCTTCTATTACCATTCTTAAAGAAGAGGTAGACGGCATACACCGCTCGCTCCCCAAAGGTACCCGCCTGCAGGATATTGAGCCTTTCGACATTCCTGTTATCTATGAAGCCCCCAGTGGACTTATCATTAAGGATATAATACGCAATGCTGAGTTCTTAGGAACTGAAATGGCTATCAAGCAAGGAGACGGCTCTATAGCTATTAAGTTTGAGCTTATTGTAAGTCATATTGACTGGAATATTTAAAAACCTTTTAAAAGCTGTTTAAAATGAAAAAATACACTGAAGCTGATATTGAAAATTACAAAGCTAAATACCCTAATGTGGTAAGAGAAATAGCCGTGTATCCATCAGGTACTACCTTTACTAAGGAGGGGGAAGCCAGTGAGGAACCCGCTTACTTTTTAGTGAAAAAACCTAACAAGCACTTACTTTCTTTAGTGACCTCTAAAGAGTACCAAGAAAACCCCGACAAAGCTAATGAGGCTTTGGTAAAGAATTGTGTATTGGAGGGTGATATGGAGTGGTTGGAAAATGATGCTTCTATCTATATGGGCCTGATTACCGAGCTTAGTAAGCTATTGCAAAGTTCAAAGGTAGCCTTAAAAAAAGTGTAGAGTCGTCGCTACTATCCTTAGAAGCGTACGACTTTATAGAGGGCATAGATGCATTACTCCGCGCCAATGGGCAGCAGCCCGAAACAATGAATGATCCCCAGTGGCAGGAGCATTTTAAAGCCCTTGATTTTAGTATGAAATGCCAAGAACAACTTCTATACCGAGCCGTAAAGCGCGCCTTGGTAGAAGTACTGAACGAAATTAGCAAACAATCTAACCCCTAATACTCCGCAACCGTGAATCACACTACAACGTGGACTTTTGAAGCCAAAGATAATGTATCGCAACCTTTGCACACTGCACAAGATAATGTGAGGCGTGCGGCTGAGGGTATGCGAAATACTTGGAGAAATCTGGTAAGTAGTATGAAAGAAGGGTGGGATAAGTTGGCAACCAGTATGCGCCCTATCGATTGGCAAGCAGCTTCACAAGGATTTTTGAATATTACTCAAAAGTTTTCAGAAGCTGCACAAGTAGGCGCAGATTATGAGAAATCATTACTGGATGTAGCTGCTATTACCGGTATTACGGGAGACGATTTGGATAAACTTGGGGGAAAGGCTCGTAACCTTGCTAAAGAGTTCGGAGGTACGGCTACTGATAACCTTGCTACCTTTCAAACTATCCTCTCACGCTTAGGCCCTCAGATAGGAGAAAGCGATGAGGCGCTTGCCAAAATGGGAAGCTATGCCAATACACTTGCCAAGACTATGGGAGGCGATGTGGTAGGAGCCACCGATGCGCTTACTACCTCAATGCTTCAGTTCAAAGTAGACTTGCAGAACCCCATAGCAGCAGCGGGCGAAATGGAGCGAATGATGAATGTAATGGCGGCAGGTGCCAAAGAAGGTGCTGCCGAAGTACCCCAAATAGCCCAAGCCTTGGTACAAGCAGGAGGAGCCGCTAAACTATCTAACGTAAGCTTTGAGGAAACCAACGCTGCACTGCAAGCCCTCGCGCAATCGGGCAAATATGGAGCCGAAGCAGGGGTAGGACTTAGGAACGTACTTATTAAAATGAATGCGCCCTCTGCCCTCTCTAAAGAGGCTACTAATATGCTTGCCGCCTATGGGGTGAATATGCAAAAAGTGTCAGATACTACGGTACCTTTTGCCGATCGCCTCAAAGAGTTGCAGAAGATAGGGCAAAATACCGATGCTTTGGCTGCCGTTTTTGGAGCCGAAAATATACAAGCTGCACAAGGGCTTATCAATACTGCACAAGCTCAAGCGGAGCTTACCGAGCAGATAAGTGGCACTAATGTAGCTACCGAACAGGCCTCTATCGTAATGAGCGGTTGGAGTGAGTGGATGGGCAGATGTAAAGCTTGGTTAGACGACTTGAAAATAGGTTCGTTCTCTTTTACCAAAGTGCTTGGTGTAGTAGGCGATAGTTTAGGAGGCGTGGTGAGTGTATTGGGCGATATAGGTGCTGCTTATTCGGGACTTGCCCCTGTGCTTAAAGGGGTGGGGGCTTGGCTTAAACAAACGGTTGTAGCCCAAAAGCTAATGGTTGTATGGACAAAAGTTGCCACTGCTGTACAATGGCTGTGGAACGCTGCACTATCGGCTAACCCTATCGGTATTGTGATTGTAGCTATTGGTGCTTTGGTGGCTGCTATTGTGTGGCTGGCAAACAAAGTGAGCGGTTGGGGTGATGCGTGGAAACATACCTGGGAAGGTGCAAAACTCCTCTTTCAAGGCTTCATTGCTTATATTGAAATGGGCTGGACAACTCTTATCAATGGGCTGATGATAGGGCTAAATAAGATAAAAGCAGGTTGGTACTCCTTTAAAAATGCGGTAGGCTTAGGCGATGAGGCAGAGAACAACAAAATGCTCTCCCAAATTAATGAAGATACCGAAAAACGCAAACAAGCGATTGCCGATAGTGCTAAGAAAGTATATGAAACAGGCATAGCTGCCAAAGAGGAATTTATTAAAGCAGGGCAATCGCTCACGTGGAATAAAGAGGAGAAAAAAGAAGCTACTGAAGCCCCTAAAGCAGGCAATCTTTCTGCCAGTTCGGCTATTGGAGGAGGTACAAACCCCAACCCTATCACCCCTACAAAAGGCAGCAAAGAAGGAGGTAAGGACGGCACAATGAGCGTAGGAGGTAGTGGTGGAGGTAATAAGAATATTACTGTGAACATCACAATGAATTGTACCTTCCCTATCGACAAAACCATTGGAAGCAAAGAAAATGCCGCTAATGGAGTGATTAGCAAAATCAATGACCGTATGCGTGACGCCTTAGTAACCTTATAAGAATGATGGATATACTTGTAACTGAAAATAACGACTTAGAAATCATAGCAGGCGACTTTTCCATAGGGGAAAGTATGTTACAGGAGGTAGGCTTTATCCTTCAAAGTCAGCAGGGCAATTGGAAGTCCGATCCACTTGTGGGGGCGAATATGGTAGAACTCATCAAAGGGAAACATAATCGCACGGCTGTAGAGAAACGTATTAAAATACAATTGGAGCGAGACGGCAAAGACTATGATGCTATTAAGAAACTATTAAAGCTCAATATAGACAATGGATAACCGCTATAACATATCACAACTCTTTAAGTTGGCTTTTGGTACTAACCAGCCCGTGTACCTCACCGTACCTATAGGCAAAGAGCCAGCTCACACAGCTGAGTATGGCAGTATCCGCACTGTAGAAAGAGAGGAAGCTATGCGGCTATCCAAACTCGGTACGCCCATTGTTTTTCCTGTAAAATTTACCGCAGGCAGTTACAAGTACTACGACTATCAAAGTAAGATAGTAGAGAAGCAGTTAGCCGACTTTTGGTTGCCTCCTGCCACTATGGTAGATTTTTCGAGAGTAAAGAATATCAGTCGGACAGATGTAATAGGAGGCAATGGCACTGTAAAGGAAATCTATGGCTTTGACGATTGGCAAATACGCATTCGCACTGTGTGCCATAACGATGAGCTAAGCGCACGAGAGTACGAAAAACGCCTTATAGAATGGTCGGAGGTGATACAATCTATCTCGGTAGAAGGCGACCTTTTTGGGTGGAAAAACATTCACAACCTCGTGATTGAAAGCATTGATATACGTAGCTTGGAGGGTACTCCTAACATTATCCCCATAGAGCTAAATTGCATTAGTGACGAACCTTTTGAACTTATTTACCGCCTATGACCTTAGCCATTGAAGTAGCTGTTACCTTTTACCCCAAACAGGGCACCCCTTTTAAGGTGCATAAAGTTTCAGCCCTTGAGATTGAAAGCTCGTGGAAGATGCTCACCGATACGGCAAGCGTGGTGCTGCCTCGCAATGTAGGTGATTTTGATAAGCAGAAAGTAAGGGAACTCTTTGCCATAGGCGACAAGGTAGTAATACAAATGGGCTACAACGGTGAGCTCTTGCAGGAGTTTGAGGGCTTCATTACCCAAGTATCAGCAGACTTTCCTATCACTATTAGCCTTAGCGATGCAATGTGGAAGCTACGCCAGTTGTCTGTCAATTACGTGTCGGCAAAGGCAAGTCTAAAAACATTCCTCACTGAAGTAGTGAAAGACTACCCTTTAGAAGTAGAAGATATAAGCCTTGGTGCTGTACGCTTTAGCAATACCACACTGGGTGCGGTGTTAGACAAACTGCAAAAAGACTGGTCAATATACAGCTTTATTCGTGCGGGCAAACTCACTATAGCCAAGCCTTATTCGGATGTAAAAGCAGGCAAGGAAATAAAGCATTTCGACTTAGAACGCAATTGCACCGAGAATAACCTTAAGTACCTAAGCAAAGAAGAACGCACCATAAAGATTATAGGCACCTCGTCTTTTGGCAAAGGTAAACGCCTACAATACGAGTTTGGCGATGAGAACCCTAAAACGACTTTAAAAATGACTTGGCACATAAGTAGCCAAGCCGAACTTGAAAAGGAAGTAAAACGCCTATATGAGTTGCACAAGCGCGAGGGTTTTGAGGGGAGTTTTACTACTTATGGTACACCCTCCCTGCAGCACGGCGAGAAGATACGCCTTAGCTCCACCCTCTACCCCGATAGACACGGTCAGTACTATGTAGATAGAGTAAAGAAGAGTATTAGCAACGCTCAATATAGGCAGGAAATAGAAATTAGCGGTAGTACATTATAGTTATGAACGAGATAGACGAGTTTGATATATTGCTTTCTGAAAAAATAAAGAAAGCTATCCCCCAAGTGCTACAATGGGCAACAGTAACCTCTGTAGATTGGCAGGAGAAAACCTGCGAAGCCACCGATTTAGATACGAAGCTACCATTTTTAAACATAGCACTCGGCATAGGAGGAATGTATATCAAACCAAAAGTAGGAAGTCTTATCCTTGTGGGTATGGTAGAAAATAATGAAAGTCAGCCCTTTTTGCTCAATGCTCAAGAGATAGAAGCATACGAATTGAAAGCAGATAATTTTACCATACACAACGAAAAAGTAGATTTTAAATCCCTTTTAAACGACCTTTTAAACGACCTTAAAAGTGCAATTATACAGACACCCGCAGGCCCTGGCAACTTTGCCCCGCAGAATGTAGCAAAGTTTGAGGAAATTAACAATAAAATAAACCAGTTATGGCACTAAACAAACAAGCCTTAAAACAAGGTATTATCGCCCTGCAGCAGGATATGCTTACCAAGACAGAGGCAAATCCAGAAGAGTACGCCGAACGTTTAGCCTCCCTTATTTATGATTTTTTTAAGAGTGGTGAGGTAACAGTGAAGGCAGGAATCACCCTACAAGCAGGGGCTTATACGGGTGCTACTACAGGCGAAGGAAAAGGCACTATAAGCTAAATAAGCTAAAAAACAAATTTACAATATGACAAAACTCAACTACATCTTACAAGGCTTTGGCTTTAGGGACTCTCACGACTTCCTACGCTCATCCTTTGGTCACACCTTTTCAATGCTTTTTATAAAAATGGACGTTATACTATCAGTACTATTTGCCACCGTGCACTTCTTATTTGGTTTTAACCATTTGTTCCTAACCGCTTATGTAGTGCTACTTATTTTTGAGTGGATCACGGGGGTACAAGCCTCCCGAAAGAGGGGCGAGAAGCACGAGAGTCGCAAGTTTGGGCGTATGCTCCTAAAAATAGCTACCTATCTTGTGCCGATCTATATACTACATACCTTCTCGGCTAATGTAGAGTTTCCAAATCTTGGAGGCTTTGAGTTCGACCCCTTCCATTGGCTTTACTGGGTAGTACTTATAGCTATTATATGGCAACTGGTGGTGAGCCTCTTGGAGAACTTAGATTGTTTAGGCTTTCGCTTCGCTAAAGTACTGCTCAAGATTATTAATAAGAAGTTTTATAAAACCTTTGAGCTCAACGATAACGATGATAACAGTATTACATAATCAAAGCCTCCTCGACCTCGCCTTGCAACACACAGGCACGATAGAGAGTGTCTTTGAGTTTGCCGAAGCCAACGCTCTTAACATCACCGATGAGGTAGTAGCGGGCAATACCTTAGTACTACCTGCCGAAGCCTTTACCAACAAAGATATTTTAGGCTACTACACTGCCAAGAACTTGCAGCCTGCAACAGCCTTCTCCAAAGAAGACGAACAAGTGTTTGAACGCCTTGAGGGCATCAGTATATGGGCAATAAATCTTGATTTCGTCGTTAGTAGTTAGTCGTTAGCCATTAGCAAGCGACACAATCTAACGACTAATAACTAAAGACTAAATATTATGGCACGCACTATACAAGAAATACAAACCCTTATCCTACAAGCCAAAGCCCAAGAGCCTGCTCTGAACGAGCTCAATAGCACCTCCAAAGTAGCTATATGGCGCTTGTGGGTGTACATCATAGCCGTAGCAATATGGAGCTTAGAGAAGCTGTTCGACCAGCATAGGGCAGATATTGACAAGCGTTTGGCAGAACTCAAACCCCACACCGCTCGTTGGTACAGAAGCAAAGCCCTTGCCTTTCAGTATGGTTTTGACCTTTTAACTGACAGCGATAAGTTCAACAACCAAGGGCATACAGAGGAACAGATAGAAGCCAGCAAGATAGTGAAGTACTCGGCAGTGATAGAAAGCAAAAACGAAGGGCGTTTGATAGTGAAGATAGCGGGTGAGCAAGGCGAGCAGTTGCAACCTATCACCGATACCCAAAAGCAAGCCTTTGAGTCATATTTGCAGGAAATAAAAGATGCAGGCGTACGCCTATCGGTAGTAAATTATCAGCCAGATGTGCTGCACTTGCAAATGAAGATAGTATATGACCCGCTTGTATTAGATAGTAATGGACAAAGTATCATTCACGCTACACACCCAGTAGAAGAGACTATAAAAAGCTACTTAAAACGCCTGCCATTTAACGGCGAATTGGTCTTAGCACACCTTATTGATGCGCTACAACAAGCAGAGGGAGTGAAGATACCGCACTTAGTTCTCGCCCAAAGCAAAAACATCACCAACGGTGGAAGCTACGGCGCGTTTGAAACGATAGAAATAAGCAAAATACCCACAGCAGGCTACTTTACGATAGACAACTTTAACGATATCTCTTATGTCAGCAATGTATAACCTAAACATCGACAAACTGCTCGTGCTGCTTACCCCTACCTTTTTGCGAAAGCCGAAGTTGGTGGCGTGGTTAAGAATGCTGGCAATACCCCTGCACAAGTTGCTGTACGACTTTCAGCGAGCTCGCCAAGCCGACTTGTACAACTTGGCACACAACAGCCAAGTATGCTACCTTCGGAAGGCTCTCAATGATGAGTTCGACAGCGAGCAGCGGCGCATACGTATAGAAGACGGCAAGCAGAACGAGCGGCTCTATATATACCCCCGCAGTGCCAATAAGCCTTTGTTTTTAGGCAAAGTCTTCCTCTATCAACGAGGCGACTATATCGACGGGGGTGTAGACTTTATAGTCGTGCTACCGAATGGTTTAGAATACGACAAATATAAGTTAGAAGCCTTAGTGGGCTTCTACAAGCTCGCGGGCAAACGTTGGACAATAGAAACTAAATAATATGAATAAGTTACATACAGAACACAATGCAGGCTACCCCTTTGATGTGGCGTTCCTTGCCTTTATGCAGAACGCCTACAACCTATTTAACCATTTTGGACACCTTGCAGGCAACCTTGCTATTATATCAGGGTGTGAGGAGGTAGGCAACACTATCACCTCAGGTACTGTCTATATAAATGGTGAGTTATTACCGTTTGAGGGTGGAGCCAAAGACGATACAGTATGGATACGGGAAGACACCACACAAGTAACCTTTCAGGACGGCTTCTCTCGCACATTAGAAACCGTGCGTACCGTTGTTTTTGGCAGGTCTGCCCCCGATAAAACCTTTAACTGGGAAGACTTTCAACGCGTTACTAACCTACAAGATTTAGGAAAAAATAAAGCAGAAAATAAAGCGTTGAAAGAGTTAAAAGACGAAGTAGAAATACTCAAGAAACAGAAACAAGCTATACCCATTGGGCTCATTGCTATCTGGGGCAAGCCCGCTAACCAGATACCCGAAGGCTGGCGAGAGTACACCGACCTACGCGGTAGAATGCCCGTTGGTTTAGACCCCCGTTATCGCAAAACAGAAGATGATGCACAAGACTATCAGCTTAATAGTCTACTGAATCAAGGCGGAGAACGCTCACACAAGCTCACTATTGAGGAAATGCCTTCACATAACCACCAACTGCCTTATAGAGAAACACGAGATGATGCGGGCACAGGAGGTGATAGCAACGAGTTTTCAATAGGAGATGCCCATAAACGCAACACTACCCATACTGGTGGCGACCAACCACACAATAATATGCCACCTTACCACGTGGTACACTTTATTGAGTATGTAGGCTTTCAAGTAGCTCCCTAATAAGTAACTTTTAAAACTAAACATATGATAACACCAAAAAAAACACTTTACAAATGGTTTTCTAATTTTATGAAACCAGCGCAAGAGCACTTTAGAGCTCTTATTGACAGCTTTTATCATAAAAATGAGCCAATTCCGATGAGCAGCATCGAAGGACTTAGCAGAGCCATTGAGAACACCGTCTCGGCAAAGCAGCTGCTCAACCATTTAGAGGACACCAATGCCCACCGTGGCCTCTTCGATGAGTTGAAAAGGCAAATACAAGCTATTCAAACCATCTTACAGGTAGATGATGTAAACCTCGACACCCTACAAGAAATCGTTACCGAGTTAAAAGCTAACACCAAGCTACAAGAGCTCATCGACAAAAAAGTAAACAAAGAAGAGGGCAAAGGCTTGTCAGCAAATGACTTCACCAACGAGCTAAAACAGAAGTTAGAAGGTATTTCACCTTTAGTAGGCAAATACTTTAGCAGTAACCTAATACAAGGAAATACGGAACATCTAAAAGGGGATGTATACCAATCAGGTATTACCCACGAGTTAAGGCTGGTTATCCCTTTTATAAAAGGGAAGTGTCTACTAAGTTATGTAGGAAATAAATTAGGTGAAGGCGTTACAATGAAATTTCTAAACCCGAACATAAATAGTGAGGAGGAAATAAAAGGCGAGTTATTACATACCGACAATGAAACAAGTACTCAGTATTATTTGTTAGAGACTGATGATACGGGTTACCTAAAAGGCAGTAACTATTATACTAATAAAATAAAAGTCGAGTTGCAAGGTGCTAATTCTGTTGGAAATTTACAGCTAAAACGTATCTTAACGCTTCCTGAATGGGAGGCAGAAAAAGGGTTTTATAACACTTATGCCAAAGAAATTGGCGAAGGCAGAAATATAAATGCAGGGCGTTGTAATCTTGTGCCTACCTATGGCAGGAATAGAGAGGTTTTAGTGTTTTATGAAGAAAATGTAATGTTTTCAGTTGTAAAATCAGGTTATGATGATGAAGGTAAAATTACTTTTAGTGGTATAAATGGAACCATAGAAGGCGATACAGAAATCACTGGTAAAGTAGGTTCTCGTGCTGAAGCTATTTGTATGAATGGTAAAATCTACATTACAGTACATAACAAAGTATAACAACACCATACGGGGCGAGTTATAATTCGCCCCTATTTACCCTAAACACAAACCACTATGGAAATCAGAAAACACATCATCAAACTATTTGCACTCAGTTATATAGTGCCTTTTGCTGGTAAAACAAGAAGTTTCACCCGCTCCGCTAACATCATCTTACCCCTAATACTCATTGGAGGACTTATTGTTTGTGCCGAGCTTTATAGCTGGCTATACATACTCTTGCCCTTGCTTGCAGTAGCTTGTTTCTTTGGCTTTGGGTACTTCCACTTTTGCCCGCTTACAGACAAAGACTTTCCCCTGCTTGACGATACCCAATGTTGGCAGTATGAAGCCTTTCAAAGGCGTGTAACTCCAGAGCCTAAAAGCTACAATGCCCAATGGGTACTATGGGTAAACCCTTTGGCTATAGCAATAACCCTTATTATACTATTCACCCTAATACTATAAGCAATGAAAAAAAGTACCCGCAACATTCACTACCTTGTCGTTCACTGCTCCGCTACACCAGAGGGCAGAGAGCACAGCGCCAAAGACATCGACCTTTGGCACAAGCAACGTGGTTTTAATGAGATAGGTTATAACTACGTTATTCGCCTCGACGGCACGGTGGAAGAGGGCAGAGACGTGAACAAGATACCTGCTCACGTAGAAGGACACAACAAAGAAAGCATCGGCATCTGCTACATCGGCGGCATTGACAAAAACACGTTGCAGCCTAAAGACACCCGTACGCAAGCCCAAAAAGAAGCCCTAAAAAAACTTTTAAAAGAGTTAAAGGCGTTGTACCCACAAGCCGAAATCTTAGGGCACCGTGACTTCCCTGGTGTCGCCAAAGCCTGCCCCTGCTTTGATGCAAAAAAAGAGTATAAGAACATTTAAAAGTATTAGATATGACAAATGTTAAAGAACTAAAGAAAGATTTTGATAATCTACTTGCAAAAGTAGAACAGTTGCCACGTACAAGAGAATTATCACTTGTTATTACCAAGTTAGAAGAGGGTACAATGTGGCTCGAAAGAGAAATTAGGAAACAAGAAAAATAGGTATGAAAAAGATAATCATTGCATTATTGGCGTTCCTCTCCCTCGTAGGGTGCAGAACCAAAAAAGTAGAAACCTACGCTCAAAGGCAAATACAGAAAGAGCACTTTATTCATTACAAGGATAGTACCCAACTCTTTGCCTACAATTCCCACAGCTCCCAATTCTCCCACAGCTCCCAAGAGAATTACGAGATTGAATTAGAAAGCCTAACCGACAGCGTAGGCAACCCTCGTGAACTCATCTACACTCGCATTCGTGACGGCGATACCGAGACCATAAGGGTAACAAACGGAAAGGTTAAGCTACGTACTACAAGCACCCATTCTAAGAGCCTACAGCAGGCTGATAGTGCCCTTTTATATAATACGAAAATACAAACAAAAACCGAAGCAAAAAAACACAATTACACTCAAGTTAAGCAGGTGGATAAACAAGTTAAAGGCAGCCCCGTAAGGCACATCCTTTGGCTATTGCTTATTGCCGTGTTAGTATTTATCATTTGGAAATATAAGCTGTTTCGGTGGAAGATTTAATAAGAATTTAAACAGCTTTTAAAACGCTTTTAAACGGGTAGCACCCGTAGGCAGAAAGGAGGACAACTGCCTTAAAATAAAATGTCCTCCAACCAAATTAAATAACTTCCTACGGTAATTTAATTAAGCACAAAAGCCCACAGTTGGAGGACGAAAGTCTTCTGATTGTGGGTTTTTATGCTTATTACCGTAGGAGTTGCAAAAGTACAACAATTTTCTGAATTACAAAAACAAAATAACAAATGGCAAAATTTAAGTACAAAGAACAGCACGCTATCATCATCAAAGTAAGTAGCGAACAAGAACAAAAAGAACTATTCGAGAAACTCCAAAAAATGGGGTTCACTAACCTTAAAGTAGTAAGCGTATAATGGAAATCAAAGTCAAACACACCAGCGAAAACTTCAAAACCTTTCGCGCCGAAAAAGTAAAGTCCCTTTTCAATGCCGAAAACGGGCATACGTGGGAACACACCGCCAACCTACCCATAGAGGACGAAGATTGGCAAATAGGGCTTATCGTAGGCCCTTCAGGAAGCGGTAAAACCTCCATAGGCAAACAAATATGGGATAGCGGTATAACCAACCTCACCGAAGGGTGGAATCCGAATCTACCCATTATTGAGGATATTTCCCCCGATAAGTCAATGAACGAAGTAACCTCTGCCCTTTCAGCTGTAGGGCTCGGCGATGTGCCCGCTTGGTTGCGTCCATTCAAAGTCCTTAGTAATGGCGAGCAGTTTCGTGCAGGTTTAGCACGCCTCATCTGTGAAGCCCCCAACAAGGTAATAGTAGACGAATTTACCTCCGTAATCGACCGACAAATTGCCAAAATAGGAGCTTCGGCATTTGCCAAAGCGTGGAGGCGTACTCCTAAAAAACAAATCATACTGCTATCCTGCCACTATGATATTATCGAATGGCTACAACCCGATTGGGTGTATGATACGAGAGTATCAGAAGTAAAAAAAAAGTCCAAAAACGACCTCCTATCGAACTCCAAGTTTGGAAGGCAAACGGTAGTTACTGGCGATTTTTTAAAGAGCATTACTATTTAGATCTACCGCACCCTCCTTGCGCCGAATACTTTGTGGGTACGGTTAATGGCGAACTTGTTTGCCACGTTGCTGTCACACCATTATTTACTGCCAATGCTTACCGAGCTACCCGATTAGTAGTAATGCCCGAATGGCAAGGCGCAGGTGTAGGTACCCAATTTCTCAACTTTGTAATGCAGTACCATTTAGAAGGTAATGGGCGCTGCAACCGAAAATACCACACCTTTTTCCATACCTCACACCCCCAACTATGCAACTACCTCCGCCACTCCAATAAATGGGAACAAACATCAGCTAAATTGCACGGGGAGAATAAAGCACGAAGCCAAGCCTCTATGATAAAAACCTGCAAACCTATCGGAGGTGAAAAGGTAATGGTGGCAGGCTATGGGGGGCATTTTAGAGCCGTACAAGGCTTTAAATACTTAGGGGAAACTACTAATACACTAACAGAAGATGACAACAAAAATGAAGCAAAAGTTTAAAGTATTTATCAGCGGACAAAAGTATTTTGGGCAGGAAATTCTATCTCTATGCCTTGCCAAAGGCTATGAAGTAGTAGGTGTATGTTGCCCCTTAGACGATAAGTATATCGGGCGTTTGGCAAAGCTACACAACATACCCATATTACCTGCAGGAATGCTCACCTACGATACTATGCCCTCTGGGGTAGATTTAGGCATAACCGTTCATTCATTCGACTATATAGGCAAGCGAACCCGCTATAAAACTCGCTTAGGGTGGATAGGCTATCACCCCAGCCTTTTACCTCGACATCGAGGGCGCTCAGCTATTGAGTGGGCAATCCGTATGCGTGATATAGTAGCCGGTGGGAGCGTTTATTGGCTCAATGCGGGTATAGATAGAGGCGATATATTATGCCAAGACTGGTGTTGGATACCACCCAAGCTATACGCCAAACCGCCCAAAGAAGCCGCAAAGGAACTATGGCAGAAAGAGCTACTACCAATGGGCATACGCCTAATGGACAAAGCCCTCACCGAAGTAGCCAACGGTATATATACCAAAATACCCCAACGCCAAGATGTAGACACCTTTGAGCCCAGTACCGAAGTAAAAGACATCTACAAACCCGATTTACTAATGTTACCAGATAGGCTATAATGGCATAGTACATAAAAAAACACGGATAGCTATACCGCATATCCGTGTTTTTTTATTACCTTTGTCCCGCTCAACCCTCGAAAAAATGTACATTTCGTTTTGAAAATTGGTACATTTCGTTTTGCGGATTATACTAAAGCAAATAACACTTGGCCTGCTACGGGTATTTCATTGACTGGTAAAAATATCAATAATGAAGATTATCAACTAAGTGATGATGGTAAAACTTTGATAAAGTGGTTGAACCCTAAAACACACTATATTGATATGAATACCGACCCTAAGCTGAAAGAGGTTGAAACTATAGCTAAGGATGCTTTTAATGCTGAGAAAAATAATCTTGCATACGAATTAAGAACTTTTATTATCGGTGACAAAGTAAAAGAAATAGAAACTTATGCTTTCTACCAATGTTTAAGATTAACAAGTGTAGAACTATCAAATGAAAATATAACAAGAAATATTACAAAAATAGCTACTCTTACTTTCGGCAATTGTACTCACCTGCAAAATGTAGACATTCCTGCAAGTGTTACTACTATTGAAACAAGGGCTTTTATAGGGTGTGATAGGCTTACTTCTATCATACTTCCTGATAAAGTAAACAGTATAGCTGCTAATGCTTTTATGAAATGTAAAAACTTGCATACTGTAATTATACAAAACCCTCAAGCGTTTTCTATAAATACTACAGCATTTAATCAAACTTTGCTACGTAATATATACGTACCTAATGGAAAGGCTAATGATTATAAGGCTGTTAATGATAGATATAAAGATATTATCAGATAAAATATTATTGATATTATCAGTAAAAAAGACTTTGTCAGAGTTTTAGGACTTTGACAAAGTCTTTATCTCAAAAAAATGAATAAAAATATAATCCTTAGGAAAGCAGTTGCGAATGAAGCTCCTATTATTTGGGAGATATTAGCTGCTGCCATACGAAGGCGCAAAGCTGAAGGCAGTGACCAATGGCAAGATGGCTATCCTAATGAAGGAGTAGTCGCTGACGACCTCAACAGACAATACGGTTATGTGTTAGTAGAAGGCAAAAGTATTATAGGTTATTGTGCTCTTATACTAAACGATGAGCCTACTTACAAAACTATTAAAGGGCAATGGCTTAGCAATGAAGATTTTATGGTAATACATCCCATTGCTATCGCCCCTGACCATCTGGGAAAAGGTTTAGTGCAAACAATGTTAACCTACATAGAGGAATTAGCGAAAGAGCAACACATACATTCACTACGCGCTGATACTAATTTTGACAATGCTGCTATGCTACATCTCCTACAAAAAATGGGGTATCATTATTGTGGTGAGGTAATGATGAGAGGAGGAAAGCGCAAAGCTTTTGAGAAATACAGCGGCTAACCTATTGTTTAAAAAAACAAAAAAATGTTATTAACCTATTTAGAAAGATTTATAACCGAAGAGCGCAAAGAGCGTTTTCGCGAGATTATTGGACAACGCACTAATCATTTCACTGTCGCTATGGAAGATGTTTTTCAGATGCACAACACTAGTGCGGTGGTGCGCACTTGCGAGGTATTTGGAGTGCAACAAGCTCATAGTATAGAGGGGCGCTTTGGCAAACGCCTTGATGCTAAAATAGCAATGGGTGCTCAAAAGTGGGTAGATGTATTTCGCTATGACAACACTCAGCATTGCATAGATACCCTCCGTACCAAAGGCTACCAGATAGTAGCTACCACTCCGCATAAAGACGCTTACTTTCTGAATGATTTTGACATCAGCAAAAAGAGTGCTTTCTTCTTTGGTACTGAAAAAGAAGGTCTTTCGGAACAAGTACTCTCGCAGGCTGATACTTTTTTGAAAATACCAATGGTAGGCTTTACTGAAAGTCTGAATATATCAGTAGCAGTGGCCATTGTACTACAACAACTAACCGATAGACTTAGACGCAGCGACCTACACTGGCAGCTAACCGAAGAAGAGCGTTATGATATCTTAGTACATTGGACAAAACAATCTATCAGAAATGTGAATGATGTATTAAAACGCTATGAAGAAATAAAAGATACGTTATGAAAAAACTGTTAATCTACGTTTACTTATTTGTCTGCCTCATACCCTCCTTATGGGGACAACAGACTGCTACCCTTGTGAATGCTAAGGCAAATCTCTATAAGGTAGATGAACTACTATACCGTAGTGAACAGTTAGTAAGTGAGGATAAGGCTATTATCAAGCGTATCCCTATCAAATCGATTATCAACTTGCGGTACTTCACCCGTTCGGGCGACAGAAAGTTGTTTGCTCCTTCAGAAGGCGTAAAGCTAATAAACCATCCGTTACTAACGTGGCGCATCAAAGCTCCTGAAATAGCCCAAACGCTGAAACTTATACGGCAGCACCAACAAGAAGGAGCTGTACTCATACATTGTTATCACGGGGCTGACCGTACAGGTATAATGGTAGCTATGTACCGCATTATCTACCAAAACTGGAGTATAAAAGACGCTAAACAAGAAATGCTAAATGGCCCTTATGGCTACCACAGTGTATGGAAAAACTTAGAAGCTCTCTTTACCGAACAAACTGTAGCTGAAGTACGCCAACACTTAGGTATCAAATAAATAACACAATGAAAATAAAAGATATTATCGCTCCCTTAGAAGAGCTTGCTCCGCTAAACTATGCTGAAAGTTTTGACAATGTAGGTCTATTAGTAGGTGATGCTGAGCAAGAAGTAACTGGAGTGCTCATCACCTTAGACACGTTAGAGCCAGTAATAGACGAAGCTATCGCTATAGGTTCAAACCTAATTATTAGCTTCCACCCTATTATCTTTAGCGGACTCAAATCGCTGACAGGTAAGACATATGTAGAGCGCGTAGTGATGAAAGCTATACAGCACCATATTGCTATCTATAGTATGCATACTGCTTTGGACAACCAGTTTCTGGGGGTAAATGCCTCTATTTGCGACCGTTTAGGGCTACAAAACAGACGTATTCTTATACCTCAGCCTCATACTATTCAGAAACTTATCACCTATGTACCTAAAGCTGATGCTGAAAGGCTCCGCAAGGTACTGTTTGCTGCAGGAGCCGGCAATATAGGCAATTACGCAGAGTGTAGTTTTAATATTGAAGGTAATGGCACTTACAAGGGCAATGATGCCTCTCACCCTACTATTGGCACTCCAAATGTATTTCACACTGAAGCTGAGACTCAAATAGGTGTTATATTTCCCAAGCACCTACAAAGTGCTATACTAAAAGCTCTGCTACAAAATCACCCCTATGAAGAGGTAGCTTATGAGATTTACACTCTTGAAAACAACCACCAACATATAGGAATGGGAATGATAGGCGAACTGAGCGAAGCTATGAGTGAAACTAACTTCTTGGCATTACTACAAGAACGTATGCAAGCAAAGGGCATCAGGCATAGTGCTTTAAGAGGGAAAACTATAAAAAAAGTAGCTGTATTAGGCGGTAGCGGTGCATTTGCTATCGAAAATGCTAAACGAGCAGGTGCTGATATTTTTGTATCAGCAGACTTCAAATACCACGATTTTTTCAAGGCTGAAGGGGAAATAATACTAGCTGACATAGGACATTATGAAAGCGAACAATACATAAAATTACTTTTATTTGAGTTTCTTTCAAAAAAAATTCCTACCTTTGCAGTCTCAATATCAAAAGTGGACACCAATCCTATCAAATATTATTCGTAAATATGGCACAAAAAGTGGATATTACCGTAGAAGAAAAGTTAAGAGCTTTGTATGATTTACAGCTTATTGACTCAAAAATTGATGAACTACAGAACACACGTGGCGAGCTTCCATTAGAAGTTTCTGACCTTGAAGATGAGGTAGAAGGACTAAAGAAACGACACGTTAAATTCAAAGAAGAATTAGATGCCTTGCAAGCAGGTATTGCTGAAAAGAAGGCAAAGATAGAAGAGGCGAAGGCGCTGATAAAGAAATACAGCACCCAACAGAAAAACGTGCGTAACAACCGTGAATATACTTCTATATCTAAGGAAATAGAATTCCAAGAATTAGAAGTACAATTAGCTGAAAAACGCATCAAAGAGGGAAAGGTGTTAGTAGACCAGAAAAAAGAAGCTATTAAGCAGGTAGACGAACGCAAGGCACAACGCGATGCTCACTTAAAACAGAAAAAAGCTGAATTAGGTTCAGTATTAGCTGAAACTGAAAAAGAAGAAGCTTTCTTAAGAGAAAAAGCTGAAGAGTATGCTGCTAAGATAGAAGAGCGTTTATTAAAGGCTTATCAACGCATTCGCGAGAATGTAGTCAACCGTTTAGCAGTAGTGCCTATACAACGTGGTGCTTCAGGGGGTTCTTTCTTTACTATCCCCCCTCAAGTACAAGTTGAGATAGCTTCTCGCAAGAAAATCATCACTGATGAACACAGTGGGCGTATATTAGTAGATGCAGCCTTAGCTGATGAAGAAAAAGAGAAAATGGAAGCTCTTTTCAAGAGTTTTCAATCTCAGCCATAATTAATGTATTTTTTGAAAAAGACGCTGTTTAACCTTCCAAAATTTCTAACAGCGTCTTTTTTTATTTCAATCTATCTCCTATAATAACTTTATTGTTCTACCTCTTCGAGATGTACAAGCTCAACTCCTGCTTTTTCTAAGAATACTAGTCCTTCATTATCGCGATACCCCTCTTTATAAACTACACGCTTAATACCCGATTGGTAGATGAGTTTGCTACACTCTTTACAAGGAGACATTGTAATATAGAGCGTAGCCCCTTGTGAAGATTGTGTAGAAGCCGCTACTTTCATTATAGCATTTGCTTCAGCGTGTAACACAAACCAATGGGTATTGCCCTCTTCATCTTCACAGCAATTATCAAAACCTGTAGGCGTACCGTTATAACCATCAGATATTATCATACGGTCTTTTACCATTATAGCTCCCACTTGCTTGCGCTGAGAATATGAGAGTTTAGCCCACTCCATAGCCATTCGCATATAAGCTTTATCATAGCGCAATTGCTTTTCTTGCTGCTGTTTCGTCATCTTGAATTTGTTTTTTAAGAAGTGATACTGATGAAAACTTCCGTTCTTCACGGAGATATTTCACAAAATATATAGTCAAATCTTGCCCATAAAGGTCTTGATTAAAATCAAAGAAATAAACCTCAATAGAAGCTCCTTTCCCTTGAATAGTAGGATTCTTACCTATACTCATCATTCCATATACTTTTCGCCCCTCAATAAGACTATACACTACATATACCCCATCTTTAGGTATTAGCTTATAAGAAGCCTCTACCTGAAGATTAGCGGTAGGAAAGCCTATAGTTCTACCTAATTTGAGGCCGTGTACTACCTTACCTGTAAAACTATAGGGTACTCCAAGATAATGTTCAGCTACCTCTACCTTCCCTTCATTGAGAGCTTGTCTTATTTTAGTAGAACTAACAGATACCTCATCTACCTCTTGCACAGGAATTTCTTCTACTGAAAAACCATATTGTTCCCCAAAAAGACGCATATTATCAATATTAGCAGTGCGATTTTTACCAAAATGGTGGTCATAACCTATGATTACCTTTTTGGCACGGAGGTGCTTTACTAAAAGCTCAGACACAAAAGCTTCAGCAGAAAGGTTCGCAAAAGCCTCATCAAAAGGTTGTACAATAAGCAAATCAACTCCTAGCGACTGTAGAAACTGTTTCTTCTCTGCCAGTGTATGAATAAGCTTCAGCTGTTGGTCGTGCTGCACTATCATACGCGGATGAGGAAAAAAAGTAAAGACTGTCGCCAATAGTCCGTTTTTGTGTGCTGTTTCTACTACTCTTTTGATAATTTTCTGATGCCCTAGATGTACACCATCAAAAGTACCAATAGTAATGACAGTTGGCTTTTCAGAGGTAAAAGTAGTAATATCGGTTATTTCTCTCACTTGTCGTAAAACTTATTATAGATATCAATATATTTTTCTTTTATAACGCGGCGCTTAAGCTTGAGGGTAGGTGTGAGAAGTCCTTCGTCAATCGTCCATTCGTCTGGGGTAAAATCAAAGAGTTTTACTTGTTCCCATTTCCCCAGATGTCTGTTTACCCTTTCTACCTCTTGGGCTACGCGATTATGAACCTCTTCATTCTTAGCTATTTCGGCATTTGTATTACCTATTTTCAGGTTATGACGTCTTGCCCATTCCCTCACAAAAGGAAAGTTAAGCTGAATAATAGCAGCAGGCATCTTCTCTCCCTCACCCACTACCATTGCATTTTCAATAAAACGAGAGAGTTTCAACTGGTTTTCAATAAGCTGAGGAGAAACATATTTTCCTCCTGAAGTTTTAAAAATTTCCTTTTTTCTATCTGTTATTTTTAAGAAACCTTCGGCATCAAGCTCGCCAATATCACCTGTATGAAAGAAGCCCTCTGTAATATTTTCAGCGGTTTGTTCTGCATTTTTATAATAACCTAACATCACATTTTCTCCCTTAACAAGAATTTCCCCATCTTCAGCTATTTTAACTTCTACATTATTCACGGGCTTACCTACGGTACCAATCTTCCAATACCTACCTGATTCGCGATTGACAGAGATAACAGGCGAAGTCTCTGTAAGCCCATAGCCTTCCATAATAGTAAGCCCTGCTGCCGAAAATACTTTTGCTAAACGCGGAGAAAGTGCCGCACTACCACAGACTATCATCTGTATACGCCCTCCTAAGGCTTCACGCCACTTACTAAAGATAAGTTTGCGCGCTATTTTCAATTGAATTTCATACCAGAAACCATTAGCTCCATAAGGTTCATAATGAAATCCTAAACCGAGTGCCCAGAAGAAAAGTCTTTTCTTAATCCCCTTAAGTTCTGTACCTTTAGCAAATATTTTATCATAAATCTTCTCTATAAGGCGTGGTACTACTGTAAGGATATTCGGTTTAACTTCTTGAAGATTCTCACTTATTTTTTCGATAGACTCAGCAAAATAAATACGCAATCCATCATATTGATAAAGATAAGTAAGCATCCTCTCAAAAACGTGGCACACCGGCAAAAAGCTAAGCGCTGTAGAACCTGGTACAACCGGAAGCCTATCTTGGCAGTTGATAATATTAGAAATAATATTCCAATGAGAGAGCATTACTCCTTTAGGACGGTTAGTAGTACCTGAAGTATAGATAATAGTCGCTAAATCATCTTTTTTAATGCTATTTTTAAGGTCTTCTACCTCTTGTTGATTGCTTTCATCTGCTCCTAAATCAAAGATTTCTTGCCAAGAGTGAGCTAACTCCACTGTATCAAAGGTAAAAATAGTAATCAGATGCGGTAATTTATTTTTGATAGAAGTAATTTTATCTAATAATACCTTATCAGAAACGAAGCAATACTTACATTCAGAGTGATTTAGTATATACTCAAAATCTTCTAAAGTAATGGTAGGATAGATTGGCACATTCTGTGCCCCTATTTGTAGGATACCAATATCTAAAATGTGCCATTCAGTGCGATTAGTACTCGAAATGACAGCTATTTTATCATCTTTTTTAACTCCTAAGCGCAATAGTCCTCTACTTACGCAGTTCGCTTTCTGAATATAAGTTTGTGTTGAAGTCTTTTCCCACTTCCCATTGTATTTAGTTGCAAAAGCATCGTCCAATGGGTATTTAGTTTGTTGATAATAAGGAATATCAAACAAACGAGTAACGGTATTCATTGTTCTTTTGTTTTTTATTTTTGGTTATGTGTGCAAAAGTAATAAAATTTTGTTAAATGACAAATAAAACAATGAGTCAATTCACTTCTTTTGCGCAAACTGACTCATTCCTATTTAAAAAATTAACATATTATCTCTATTCAACAGTTACCGATTTAGCTAAATTGCGAGGTTGATCTACATTGCAACCGCGCTTAATAGCGATGTAATAAGAGAGCAATTGCAAAGGCACAGAAGCCAAGATTGGCGTAAGAGCCTCACTAATTTCAGGTATCTCAATCACGTGGTTAGCCAAACCTGCCATTTGGGTATCCCCTTCTGTTACTACGGCTATAATTTTGCCTTTTCGTGCCTTAATCTCCTGAGCGTTAGATACTACCTTATCATAATGCCCTTTGTTTGGCGCAATAAATATTACAGGCATATTCTCATCAATAAGAGCTATAGGCCCGTGCTTCATCTCTGCAGCAGGATAACCTTCAGCGTGAATATACGATATTTCTTTCAGTTTCAATGCCCCTTCTAAAGCCGTTGGAAAGTTAAAACCACGTCCTAAATACAAACAATTAGCAGCGTGCTTATAGCTTTCTGCTATTGCTTTCACATTATCGTGCACTTTATTAAGGGTAACCTCCAAAAGTGAAGGAATTTTACCCAAATCTTCGCATAAACGCTGATATGTCTCGTCAGAAATAGTACCTTTCTTATGCCCTAAATGCAAAGCGATAAGGGTAAGCACTGTAAGCTGCGTAGTAAAGGCTTTGGTCGAAGCCACTCCTATTTCAGGGCCTGCGTGGGTATAAGTACCCGAATCCGTAATACGAGCTATCGAAGAGCCTACTACGTTGCAAATTCCATAGATAAAAGCGCCTTTTTCTTTTGCCAATTTAAGGGCTGCCAAAGTATCAGCGGTCTCTCCCGATTGCGAAATAGCAATAACTATATCATCTTTATTGATAATCGGATTGCGGTAGCGGAACTCCGAGGCGTATTCTACTTCTACAGGAATGCGTGCGTACTCTTCTAAGAGATACTCACCTACCAGCCCAGCGTGCCACGAGGTACCACAAGCCACAATAATGATGCGTTTAGCATTGAGAAAACTTTCCAAATGCGCTTCAATTCCTGAGAGTTTAGTAGTATGGTCAGGCAACAACCTACCTCTCATTGTATCTCGTATCGACTTAGGTTGCTCGTAAATTTCTTTGAGCATAAAGTGGTCATAACCTCCTTTTTCTATAGCATCAAGGTTTAACTTCAGCTGCTGTACAAAAGGACTCACAGCCTCATTACTACCTATTTTAATCACCTTTAAAGGCTCGTTTAGGCGAATAGTGGCCATTTCGCCATCTTCTAAATACACAGCATTTTGGGTGTATTCAATAAATGGTGAAGCATCCGAAGCAATAAAAAACTCATCAGTACCTACTCCGATAACCAGCGGACTCCCTAAGCGTGCCACTACTATCTCTTGCGGATTGCCTTCTTCCATTACGGCAATAGCAAAAGCTCCTACTACCTCATTAAGGGCGTAGCGTACCGCTGTAGCTAAGTCTGTTTGTTCTTTTTGTTTGAAATATTCTATAAAGTTCACTAATACCTCAGTATCGGTGTCAGAATGAAAGGTAAATCCTTCTTTGATAAGGTTTTGCTTAATACTCGCATAATTCTCAATAATACCGTTATGCACGATAGCTATTTTGCCCGAATTAGACAGATGAGGATGCGAATTAACATCATTAGGCACACCGTGGGTAGCCCAACGCGTATGCCCCATACCGCTGCCATAAGCAGGCACATCAGCTCCTGCTTTAGCTACCAAGTCAGATACTTTACCTTTAGTTTTCTCAGTATGAAAAGTTGTGGCGTTTAGTATAAAGCCAGCACTGTCATAGCCTCGATATTCTAAACGTCTAAGCCCATCAATCACGATGGGGAAAGCGGCACGTTTGCCTAAATAACCTACAATTCCACACATATTTTTTTATTTTTTAAGTTTTCTTTTTTCATTTTATACTCTTACGCTCTCGGGCACTAACACCGTATAATCACCGTTATTGCGAATTACATCGCGTACAATAGACGATGATATAAAAGAGGTGCGCGCTGCCGTAAGCAAAAAGACAGTTTCTATCTTAGATAGGGTGCGGTTAGTATGTGCAATAGCTTTCTCAAACTCAAAGTCCGCAGGGTTGCGAAGCCCTCTTAAGATAAATTGGGCATCAATTTCTCTGCAATAATCAACTGTCAGTCCTTGATAAGTACTTACCTTCACTTTGGGTTCATCGGCAAAGGCTTTTTCTATAAACTCTTTGCGCTGTTCAACGGTAAACATATAATTCTTATCACCATTCACACCTATAGCTACTACTATTTCGTCAAATAGAGCCAAAGCGCGGCGTATAATATCAAAATGTCCTAACGTAATAGGGTCAAAAGACCCAGGGAATAAAGCTCTTTTCAATGGTTAATTGTTTTTAGTAAATATATCTGCTGTATTAATTTCTAAATCTGCAAATTTCACTGAGGTTACTGTCTTGCCCATCGCAACAGGCTTCTGAGTAACATACTCTCCATCTCTGAGTACGTTCACCCACACAGCTTCGTGCTCTGGGTCTACTATCCAATATTCGGCAACTCCTGCTTCTTCATAAATGCGGAACTTATTGTCAAGCTCTTTTTGCGAATTTCCCGGTGATAAGATTTCTACCACCAAATCAGGTGCCCCTAAGCAGCCCCTGCTATCTATCTTCTCAGTATTACATATCACACAAAGGTCTGGCTGCAAAACGGTGAGAATCTCTTCATCTTTTTCATTCTTACGTGGCAGCCGTACATCAAAAGGCGCGTGATATACTTTGCACTTTTTATCTTTAAAGTAAGCAAAAAGCGTTACAAATAATAATCCTGAAATCTCTTGATGCGTAGGCGACGGCGCTGCCATCTTAAAGATTTTTCCTTTAAGAAGTTCCACCCTTTCCTGAAATTTCCACAGCAAATAATCGGCATATCGGTAAATGCCGTTTACTACATCAAGATCGTTTATATTGGTAACTACTGCACTCATTGTTAATTACTAATTTAATTATTAAGTACTCGTTCTATCTCGCTTTCAAATAAGTCAGCCAAGCTAATCCCCGCTACTTTAGCTTGCTGTGGCAGTAAGCTCGCTTCCGAAAGACCTGGGGTCGTATTCATCTCTAACAAATAAGGCGTATCCCCTACTATGATGAACTCACTTCTACTAAAACCTTCCATTTTCAATAGTCGGTACACGCGCTCTGCCAAAGCGTTAATTTTAGCCGTCATCTCTTCCGAAATACGCGCAGGGGTTATCTCTTGCGATTTGCCATTATATTTAGCGTCATAGTCAAAAAAGTCGTTTTCTGACACTATTTCAGTCATTGGCAATACCTTTATGGCTCCGCGATACTTAATCACACCAATAGAAATCTCAGTTCCTTTCAAGAAACTTTCTATAAGTATCTCATCATCTACCGCAAAAGCTTTATCAATAGCCTCTTTCAGGGCAGCTTCTTCATTTACTTTGCTAGCGCCTAAGCTACTACCCGCCTTATTAGGTTTTACAAAGCAAGGCAGGCCTACTTTAGCTACTATATCGGCAGTGCTATAGCTTTCCCCTTTGTTCAGATAATACGACGGAGCTGAAAGAATACCAAAAGGTTTTAGCACCGATAGCATATCGCGTTTATTAAAGGTCAATGCCGAAGCGTACATACTACAGCCTGTTAAGGGCAAGCCTATCAGATTAAAATACGCTTGTAGGTAACCGTCTTCCCCTGGGGTACCGTGAATAGCGTTAAACACCGCCTCGAAAGTAATCTTTTGCCCGTTTATTACTACTGAAAAGTCATTGCGGTTGATAGGGTATTCAGTATTCTGTTCATCTACATACACCCATTTATCTCTATCGATACGCACTAAGTAAGGTGTGTACTTTTCTTTATTAAGGTGATTAGCTACCACCCTTGCACTTTTTAAAGAAACAGGAGCTTCTTCAGAGTAGCCCCCCATTATTATTGCTATATTTTTTTTCACTTTTTTATATATCCTTTATTTACTTTTACAATTATTATACCGCATAGCTTCTTTGAATATCTTGGTGTAATATTCCCTTTCAGGCAAGCCATTGGTACCCCCATTTACTTTCACCGATACAGCCCTTACATCATCAGTATCAGCTATTTCATTCAGTTTGTTTTTCTTCCAAAACCAAGCCGCACTATCTACTGCGTAATGTATATCTGTAGATAAGTTTTTAGCAAATGCTCTTACTTTTTCCATTACTTCAAGCAATTTCTGAGCGTCTGCTTTTAGAGTAGCATCGCCACTGATACGGCGTATATAGTCTATTACTCCCTCTCCTATCCGGTTTTTGTACAATTTAGCATAAGTGGTAGCGTTTACAGCATCGTAATAAGCGAGATAGTTATAGTCATTAGTAAGGTGAATAAGTCCACGTCCTAAGAAGTCAGCCCCTCCTTTATAGCCTGCTGCTTTAGTAGTATCTTCATACGCCTTAGTAAAACGCCAAGTCTCTAAATAACATTGGGCAAGAAAATGTATACGTCTAACACAAGTGTTAATCTCGTACTTTCTAAACGCCTCGTTAAGTTCTTTAGCAAATACTTCGTAAGTAAGCGGACGCAAGAGTTTTTCATTAGTGTTATTATGAAAAAGATTGTCTCCATACACCGTATAATCACTCTTGTTTTTCGTCCAAAAAACAGGCGTTTCACCTTGTGCTACGTTCACTTTAGTACCTTTGGCAAGCGAGTAATAATCTGTCGCTCCGTATTTGATAACCAACTCATTTTTGTAGGTGTAGATAGGGTTTGCCCCATAATTAGCATATTTCTTGTGAAAATTCGCTATTTTGTCAGACGGATAACTACTAAGAAACTGTTTCTGAGGTACTGTATTGCTTTTTTCTCTTACAGTTCTAATAATACTCCTCAAATCATCTGCCGTAAAATCAGTGTGGCAGAAACATTTTGTTGTTTTAGTTGATGGTTCCATAATATTTTTCAATTTTTAGTTTCAAATAAGGTTAATTTTGCAGAAAGCGTTTCATATCGCTTTTTTTAATTTATAGATACCCTTTTTTATAGATATCATTTTCCCAAACTGGGCTTTTTGTCCTAAAGGCACAAGGGTACCATCGGGTTTTTCCTCTACCAATTCACCGTCTATTACCGTGATATTGCTAAGCCCTAAAGCACGGTTTTCGCGCCGTGCTCTCTGCATTGCATTATAAAATATTTCGTTTAAAGCCGCTGCCGGTATCTCTTGTTTCATATTTTTAGTCTATTTACTTCAATTTGCATAAATAATACCAGTTCAATATAACAAAATACTGACTTACAATTATAGCTATAGGTTGTCGTTAGCTTTGTGCGGGACTTTTAAGATAAAACTACTTCTTAATCTATTACTGTTCCTGTAATATCTTGAGGTATTTCATAGATAAGTCGCTTGCTTAACACTTGATAATCACCATTTCTTGACAACTTGTACACTACTTCATATACTTCTTCTTCTAACATTATAGTTGTATAAAAAAGATTGATAGTAAAACTTTCTTCATCTTGTATTACTTGTGTAGGGCATATTTTAGGAGTATACACTCTATTGTAATCCTCCATTTCTTCTTCCTGTTTACTTAATAATACTCGTATTTTCACAGGTTTCTTAACCTCTGAAAAATCATTAATAGGATACACACCTTCCATTAGATAAAGAAAAACTACAGCTTCTTTAGGGGTTGTAATGGGGGTAAGCCGCTTTATAGCCATCTCTCTTGTCCACTGTATGTAGCTATTACCTTGTTTTTCAATAACACCTGTAGCAAATGTACAGTTCCAACACTTAAATGGGCGTTTTATTGATAGCCAAAAGGGTTCATCATCTTTATACTCACCTGCAGCGTGTCTCATAGCATATATCTGCATATCGGTAACAAAAAGACTTCCTTTTTCCTTGCTTTGCCAATAAGCACGTTGATTAACACTTACCTTACCTTTTTTAGCACTCTTGCTGAACTTTACACCATATTCATCTAAAGCATAACGAACTGAATCGGGCATTGTATCAATAGGATTTTCTGAAAAAATCTCTATAGGTTCAGTAACAGGTTTTATTACTACTTTTTCTAAAGGAACTTTTTCACCCTTTATAGGATGTAATATTCCAAAATGTTTAGGCCAATAGGATGGCTGAGCTTGCAAAGCAAAAGTTGTAATTATACTAATAAATAGTAATAATAGTTTCATTACTTCTGTCTGAAATACACATCAATAGGAACTCCTTTAAAATCAAAGTTTTCACGGAGTTTATTCTCAATAAAACGCCTATAAGGGTCTTTTACGTACTGCGGCAGATTGGCAAAAAAAGCAAACTGCGGCATCGGTGTAGGCAATTGGGTACAGAACTTTATCTTCACATATTTACCTTTGATAGCTGGTGGCGGATAGTTCTCTATTATTGGCAACATCACCTCGTTAAGCTGACGAGTAGGAATGCGCTTAGTGCGGTTGTTATACACCTCCACAGCCGTTTCTATCGCCTTGTAAATACGCTGCTTATTGAGTGCCGATACAAAGATAATAGGCACATCAGTAAAAGGTTCTATCTCTTTGCGAATGGCTGCCTCGTAAGCCTTAGCCGTATTATTTTCTTTCTCTACCAAATCCCATTTATTAACTAATATCACTATACCTTTGCGGTTGCGCTGAGCGAGCCAAAAGATATTAGCATCCTGACTCTCAAAGCCGCGTGTCGCATCGAGCATCAGTATACACACGTCAGAGTGCTCAATAGCGCGAATAGAGCGCATCACTGAGTAAAACTCAAGGTCTTCTTTAACCTTCGATTTACGGCGAATACCAGCCGTATCTACCAAGTTAAACTCAAAACCAAAGCGGTTGTATCTCGTATCAATAGCATCGCGAGTAGTACCTGCTATATCGGTCACTATATAGCGGTCTTCCCCTATAAGAGCATTAATAAACGACGATTTTCCTGCATTAGGTCTCCCCACTACAGCAAAGCGTGGCAAATTTTCTTCCTCTTTCTGTTCTTTTTCAGGTAGGCTTTTCACTAGCTCGTCTAACAAGTCACCCGTACCACTACCATTAATGCTCGATATAGAAAACAAATGCTCAAAGCCTAAGGCGTAAAACTCGTGGGCATCATCGCGGCGGTTATTGCTATCCACCTTATTAACTACCACAAACACAGGCTTTTTACTTTTGCGCAATAGAGCAGCTACCGATTCGTCCATACCGGTCAAACCGTCTTCTACATTCACCATAAAGATGATGGCATCAGCTTCGTCAATAGCCAGATTTACCTGTTTATCAATCTCTTTCTGAAAGGTATCATCGCCACCGGCCAAATACCCTCCTGTATCGATAACCGAAAACTCCACACCATTCCAATCCGTTTTGCCATAATGGCGGTCACGGGTTACGCCGCTTACGGCATCAACTATCGCCTCACGGCGTTTTATCAAACGATTAAAAAAGGTCGACTTACCTACATTAGGGCGCCCCACTATTGCTACAATAGCACTCATATTAGTTAATTTATTTTTGCAAAGATAGTAAATAATTATCAAATAACAAATGACCACAGCAGAAAATATTTCTTTTACTCCTTCCCTTTACTTCAGATATACTTACAATATACGAACACCGAAGGATAAGCGAAGGTTTACCGAAAAATAAACGTCTATTAAACCACCCTAACCCATAAAAATATCCTACTCCCAGCCCTCTCAGCCCTCCTATACCTCCCAGTCTTCCCTGCTTGTCATTCAAAAAATCCCCAAAAATAACTCTCAATTCAAAAAAAAGTCGTACTTTTGAGCCCTCAAAATACATCAAATCAGAAAAGACTTTGCAACAGTATAAACGCACCATAACATTCATTATTAGCTTATTAGTAATCACTTCTTGCTTTTGGTACGCTGAAACTTTTGCCTTTAGAAAGGGCGGTTTTCAGTATGAATATCCTTTTTCTATAGCCGACACTCTCAAAAAAGATAGCTTAACTCCTAAGTTGCCTGTCCAACTGCGCGGCAGGCGACCCAAACCTCAAAAGCCTAAAGCTAAGGTCGATACCCTCAAGAAAAAAGACACTATCAAAAAACCTAAAGGAGCTTTAGAAGATGTAGTGAAATACAAGGCTAAAGATAGTATCGTCTTCAACAAAGCTACCCACGAAATCATCTTGCACAACGAAACCAATGTGCAATATACTGATATTGATATTACTGCGGGGATAGATGTTATCAACTTCCAAAAAGGTGAAGTATATGCTGGGCGACTAAAAGACAGTCTTGGCGAGTATAGCCAGCACCCTGTATTCAAGCAAGGGAATGATGTTATTGAGCCGGACTCTATCCGCTTCAACTACCGCAACCAAAAGGCGATTATCCGCAACGCCTACACTAAGCAGGACGAAAACAATGTAAAGGGCGAAATCATCAAGAAAGAGAACGACTCTACTTATTTTATGCGCAACGCCATCATTACTACGGCTGAAGACCTCGACGACCCCGATTATTACATCAAAGTATACAAAGCTAAGTTTGTGCCTAAAAAGAAGATTATCGCAGGCTTCAGCAATATGTATATAGTCGATATCCCTACCCCTATCGCTATCCCATTTGCTTATTACCCTATGGTATCGGGGCGCTCTTCAGGACTTATCTTCCCTACCTTTGGCGAGGTGAATAACCGCGGTTATTTCCTTCAGAACATAGGCTATTACTTTGTAGTTAGCAATAATTTCGACCTTGCCCTCACAGCCGATTATTACACTAATGGCAGCTACGGACTGCGTGCTCAATCTGCCTACGTGAAGCGGTACAGATACACAGGTAGTTTCAACCTTACTTATGAGAATAACATCTACAGTATGAGGGGCTTACCCGACTATTCGGGCAGCCAGATGTACAGCATACAGTGGACGCACAGCAAAGATAGCAAGGCGAACCCTAATTCTAACTTTTCAGCCTCTGTAAACCTGTCGAGCAATAGTAGGTACTACCAAGAGTCGTATAACCAAGTCAATACCTCTAACTTCCTAAACAACACGATGATGTCGTCAGTGTCATACTCTAAGACTTTCCCCTCATCACCTTCGGTGAACTTGTCAGTATCGGCATCGCACTCACAGAATACGAATACCAAAAGTATAGATATGACCCTGCCTTCGCTGCGCGGAAGTGTAGAGCGTATTTATCCTTTTGCCAAAGAGGGCGAAACCAAAAAAGGACTTATCAAGAGTTTGAACTTACAGTATAGTATGCAGGCTGACAACCGTTTTGCTACCTACGATAGCCTTTTCTTTTCAAAGAAAATGTTCAACGAGGCGCGCAATGGGGTGCAACACTCTATCCCGATTAGCACCACTGCTAAACTGATGAAATACATTACCTTAGGGCTCAACTCATCTATCAACGAAACTTGGCAGTTCAAAACCATACGCAAAAACAACTTCAATAGCACCATTGGCAAGGTAGGCATCGATACCCTTAGCGGCTTCGACCGTTTTATGACGTACAATTTAGGGGCTAGCTTAGGAACTACCATTTATGGTACTTTCCGCTTCAAAAAAGGAGCAGCCATACAAGCTATCCGCCACGTGATGCGCCCTTCAGTAAGCTATGGCTACACTCCATCATTCGACCAGTATTACGATTACTACATATCCGATGCTTATGGCAATCGTATGCAGTACTCGCGCTTCGAGGGGGGTATTTATGGCACCCCAGGGCTACACGAATCGCAGTCAATAGGCTTTTCACTTGCCAACACTTTCGAGGCTAAGATGAAGCAAAAAGACAGTGCCGAAACGGCTCCACGAAAAGTTATGCTGCTAAATAGCCTCAACTTCAGCTCTAACTACAACGTGATAACCAAGCAATTCAGTCCGGTGAACGTTACAGGGGGTACTGCTTTGTTCAATGGCAAGTTAGGGGTTAATTTTGGGGCAACTCTCAATCCGTATGCTATCGACAACAACGGGCGACAGATGGAAAAGTGGAATATCAATAATGGCGGTAGTCTCTTTAGGCTGACCAATGCCAACATTTCCACTAACTATTCTTTCTCTAACAAAGACAAAAAGGACAAGAAAGACAAAAACGGCAAGGATAAAAAGAGTACCGGTAATGTATTGGGCGGACGTACTGACGACCTATTTGGGTCTTCTAAGCCGCTAAATGATGTGCAGCATATTGGCGATAAGAAAGAGGAAAAAGATGATGACGAGAAACAAAAGTTCTATCAGGCTACTATCCCTTGGGATTTAACGCTTGCGCACTCGCTCACTTATAGCAATCAAGCACGCGAAAGTATGATTTCTAATAACTCACTGATGTTCTCGGGCAATGTCTCACTTACCCCTAAGTGGCAAGTAGGACTCTCAAGCGGTTACGACTTTGTAAACAAAGGTTTTACATACACCCAGCTCCGTTTCGAGCGCGACCTAAACAGTTTCAAAATGAGTTTTCAATTTACCCCTTTTGGTTACCGCACCTCTTGGTACTTCTTTATTGGTATCAAAGCGTCAATGCTTTCTGACCTAAAATGGGAGAAAAACAAAGAACCAGACCGTATCTTACGATAAAGACAAAAGTATAGTGTATAGAAATGAAAGAAAAAATACAGCAGCTTCGCGAGGAGCTTAATCAGCATAATTACAATTATTACGTGCTCGACACGCCTACTATTTCCGACTTCGAGTTTGACCAAAAACTCAAAGAGCTACAGGCATTAGAGCAAGCGCACCCTGAGTATTACGACGAGAACTCGCCTACAGTACGCGTGGGGGGTACTATCACCAAAAACTTCCCTACAGTGGTGCACGAGTATCGTATGTACTCGTTAGACAACTCTTATTCTAAAGAAGATTTAGAAGAATGGGAACAACGTATCATCAAGACTTTAGGCAGTGACCATATCAACTTCACCTGCGAACTAAAGTATGACGGTGCTTCTATTGATTTGCTCTACGAGAATGGCAAACTCAAGCAAGCTACTACACGTGGTGATGGTATTCAAGGCGACGATATTACTGCCAATGTGCGTACTATCGGTTCAGTGCCTCTGCAGCTAAAAGGCGATTATCCTGAGCGTTTCTATATTCGTGGCGAAATAGTGATGCCTAAAAAGGCTTTCGAAGCGCTCAACCAAGAACGCATTGCTGCAGGCGAAGACCCATTTATGAATCCGCGCAATACTGCCAGCGGTAGTCTTAAACTGCAAGACACTGCCGAAGTAGCTAAACGCGGCTTAGATTGTCTGTTGTACTTTTTAGTAGGCGAAACAGGAATAAAAAGCCAGTTTGAGGGACTAGAAAAAGCACGTTCTTGGGGGTTCAAAGTGCCCAATATCTCTAAACTATGCCATTCAACTGCTGAAGTTATGGACTTCATTAATGAATGGGATAGCAAGCGCCATACCCTACCCTACGAAACCGACGGTGTAGTGGTGAAAGTAGACAGCATAGCACAGCAAGAAGAATTAGGCTACACCTCTAAGTCACCGCGCTGGGCGATGGCTTATAAGTTCAAAGCCGAGCAGGTAGATACCCTTTTAGAGAGTATCTCTTACCAAGTGGGGCGCACAGGGGCTATTACGCCTGTAGCCAACTTGCAGCCGGTACTTTTAGCCGGCACTATCGTGAAGCGCGCCTCACTGCACAATGCCGACCAGATAGAAAAACTCGACATACACATAGGCGATTCAGTATATGTAGAAAAAGGCGGAGAGATTATCCCTAAAATAGTAGGGGTGAACTTAGAAAAACGCGAAGCCAATGCGCAAAAAGTCCAATATATCACCCATTGCCCCGAGTGTGGCACTGCCTTAGTGCGCAACGAGGGCGAAGCGCAGCACTACTGCCCTAACAGCAATAGCTGTCCACCCCAAATCACAGGCAAAATACAGCACTTTATTTCGCGCAAAGCAATGGACATAGAGGGCTTGGGCGAAGAGACAGTAGAATTACTCTTTAAGGCAGGTATCATACACACCTACGCCGACCTCTACGAAGTAACTGTTGCCAAGTTGCTACCTTTAGAGCGTATGGCACAAAAGAGTGCTGAAAACATAGTAAAAGGCATCGAAAAGTCAAAAGAAATACCCTTCGAGAGGGTGCTTTTTGCCTTAGGTATCAGATATGTAGGCGAGACGGTAGCCAAGAAGTTGGCGCGCCATTACAAAAACATAGAAGCCCTTGAAGCAGCTACTATTGACCAGTTAATAGAAGTAGACGAAATAGGCAACCAGATAGCCAGCAGTGTAGTGAGTTTCTTTGCCGATGCGTATAACCGCGCCCTCATAGAGCGTCTAAAAGGCTACGGACTACAGTTTGCCCTAAGCGAGCAGGCTACCGAAGGGCAGACCGACAAGCTAAAGGGTCTCACTTTTGTAGTATCAGGGGTATTCCATCTACACTCTCGCGATGAACTCAAAACCCTTATAGAGCAGAACGGTGGCAAAGTAGGCTCTTCTATCTCGTCTAAAACCAGCTACGTAATAGTAGGCGATAATATGGGACCTAGCAAAAAAGAAAAAGCCGAAAGTTTAGGGGTAAAAATGATAAGTGAAGAAGAATTTGAAGCGTTAATAATCAGTTAAATATGTAGGGAAGTTTGGCATTGTAAGCTAAAACCGTTATCTTTGCCCCCAATTAAAACAAAAAACTAATTGATGAAACTTTTACGCCTCATACTTTTCTGGTTATGCTGGGCTATTCCCCTGAGTGGGTATGCTCAGAAGACACCCGTTTTCAAAGTAGTTTTAGACGCAGGGCACGGAGGAAAAGACCCTGGTAAGGTAGTCAATAAAACTATTTATGAGAAAGACGTAGTGCTAAAAATAGCCCTTCTGGTAGGAAAGAAATTAGAAGCTCACCCTGACATCAAGGTTATTTACACCCGCAAAACCGATGAGCTTATCGACCTATACGAGCGAGGAGCTATTGCCAACAAAAACAAAGCAGATGTATTCGTATCAATACACTGCAACGCCCACGAAACACAAGTAGAGGGTACTGAAACCTACGTATTAGGATTAAATGCTAACGAACAAAACTTTGAGGTAGCTAAAGCGGAAAACTCAGTAATCTATTTAGAAGACGATTACAAAAAGAAGTACGCCCAGTACAACATCAACTCTCCCGAGTCGATTATTGGGCTCTCTATTATGCAAGAAGAGTTTTTAGAGCAAAGCATACAATTGGCTAAGATAGTACAAAGTCAGCTAACAGGAGTTATGAAGCGCGCCAACAGAGGTGTGCGCCAAGCTGGCTTCATAGTGCTGCACCAAACCTATATGCCAAGTATCCTTATCGAGACGGCCTTTCTTACTAATAACGAAGAGCGAAAATTCTTAACCTCAGAGAAAGGGCAAGAAGAGTTTGCCGAAAACATTGCTACAGCTATCCTAACCTATAAAAAATGGATACAAGGGCAAAGTTCATACGTAGCGCCTAGCGACACTGTATCAGTACACGGCACAGGCAGAAAACAGCCTGCAAACCACCCTACTGAAAAGGGGAGTGTATCTTACAAAGTGCAAATTTCGTCTAGCCCCAAACGCTTGGAAGCTAAGCCGTTTAACTTCAAAGGGCTTTCGCCTATTTCAACAGAAAAAGACGGCAAAGTATATGTGTATTATTACGGCAATGCTAAACGGCACAAAGAGGCTCTTACCCTACTAAACAATGCTAAAAAAAAAGGCTACAAAGATGCTTATATAGCGGCTTTTTATCTTGGAAAACGAATCACTATAGAGAAAGCTAAACAAATAGAAAAATAGAACCTATAAATAAAAACTGATGAAATTATCAAAAGAAGTAAAAACAGCCATTATAGTAATAGCAGGTATTGCTGCTTTTTTCGTAGGATTTAACTTCCTAAAATCAAAATCTATATTCAAGAAAACCAATACCTATTACGCTTATTTTCCTCATTCAGGCGGACTAAAAACAGGTACTCAAATAACTGTAAACGGAGTTAAAGTAGGTAGTGTTGAAGCTGTTGATTTAGAAGAGAAGACAGCAAAAATCAAAATCACTATGGAGTGCTCTGATGATTTTTCATTCTCTAAAAATAGTGTAGCCGAGTTGTACAACAGTTTGTTAGGCGGCGCTGGGCTTCAGATTATTCCTGCTTTTGACAATGCCCCTATAGCAGTATCAGGCGATGTGCTCGAAGCGCGTATCCAAGAAGATATGCTCGCCTCTATCTCATCTTCTATTAAGCCTACTCAAGAAAAACTGAACCACTTACTCAATCAGGCTGATACTACCCTTACCGGTGTAAATAAGATTTTAGATGCTAAAACCTCTAACGACCTAAAAGTAGCTATAGCCGAAATCAGTACCACTATGCGCAACCTCAACCAAGCATCAGTTACCCTCAATAAATTGTTAGCTGATAGCCAAAGCAACCTGCGCACTACTCTACAAAATGCTAATAAAATCACCACTGATTTAGCTAAAGTATCTGGCGAACTATCAGAAGCAGAACTTAACAAAGTTATAGCTGATGCTCAAACTACTCTCAACAACCTCAATACCCTTTTAGCTGATATAGAAGGAGGCAAAGGCACTATAGGCAAACTGATGAAAGATGAATCTCTATACAAAGACTTAGACAACTCAGCTAAGCAGTTAGAGCTATTACTACAAGACTTCCGCCTAAATCCTAAGCGGTACGTACATTTCTCTATCTTTGGCAAAAAAGCTAAAGTATACGAACCTCAAGACGAAGAAAAATCAGAATAATATAAACGTATAATGAGCTTCCTCCCTAACATAGTATTTGCGATACTTCTCTGTATAGGAGGAGGCTTTTTCATTTATAATATACGGAAACTCATACGCAACATACGTTTAGGTCGCCCTGAGGTAGTAACCGACCACAAACGCGAACGCCTAAAGAATATGCTGCGTATAGCTTTTGGGCAACAAAAGATGTTAGTGCGCCCCATAGTAGCCGTACTACACCTTATAGTGTATGCAGGCTTCTTGATTATCAACATAGAGCTTTTAGAAATCATCATTGACGGACTTACAGGCTCTCACCGTATATTTGCTAGCTTAGGAGTTTGGTACTACTATCTAATAACCGCTTTTGAGGGATTAGCTCTTTTAGTTATCATAGCTGTTATCACTTTCTGGATACGGCGTAATATATTAAAACTACCTCGTTTTCAGAAAACTGAACTAAAAGGGTGGGCTAAAAAAGATGCTAACAACATTCTCTATGCCGAAATGGTGATGATGAGTCTGTTTCTGCTAATGAACGCTGCCGACACCCAACTACAAGCCCTACACGTTCCTCACTACGTTTCTACTGGGGCTTTTGGCATCAGCCAATATATAGTACCTCTTTTCCGACACGCCTCTGTACCTACTCTTATAGCGATAGAGCGCAGCTGTTGGTGGTTGCATATCATCGGGGTTTTGTGCTTCTTAAACTACTTATACTACTCTAAACATCTACACATATTATTAGCATTTCCTAATACCTACTACGCCTCTATTCAACCTTTAGGAGCGCTGAAAGTAAATCCTACGGTAACACGCGAGGTAAAACTAATGTTAGACCCTACTGCCGACCCTTTTGCTGCCCAAGACACTACCCCTCCTGAAAAGTTTGGGGCTTCAGATGTAGCCGACCTTACGTGGGTACAGCTGATGAGTGCTTACACTTGCACTGAGTGTGGTCGTTGCACTGATGAGTGTCCGGCAAACCTTACTGGCAAAAAGCTCTCCCCTCGTGCCATTATGATGAAAACCCGTGACCGCTTAGAAGAAGTTGGCAAAAACATCGATAAGCACGGCAAGTTTGAAGATGATGGCAAACAGCTATTAGGCGATTACATCACGGCGGAAGAGTTATGGGCTTGTACCACTTGCAATGCTTGTGCCGAAGCCTGCCCTGTGAGCATTAGTCCGGTGAGTATTATTATGGAGCTGCGCCAATACTCAGTAATGGAGCAATCAGCGGCTCCTACCGAGCTAAACACTATGATGACCAATATAGAGAATAACGGAGCACCGTGGGCTTATAGCCAAGCCGACCGTGCCCAAATAGTAAATATATGACCTTCTTACGCTACTGCTTATTATTTAGCCTACTGTGCCCCCTCCTACCCTTGCGCGCACAGATTATATTTACCGAGAGTCTCGCTACGGTAATTGATACCACCCGCTCTTGGCAAGGCTCCGTTGCGCCTGAACTCAACTTCAAAACTGAAAAAGAGAACTTCTTCAGTTTTAAAAACAACGCCAATATTAGTTGGCTACTTCAGAAGAAAAAAGCTATTACCCTTATCAATCAGTTAGAGATTACTGCTTTTGGCAATACTGTAAACGTGAGCAATGGTTTTCTACATACTGAATATCGCTATTTAGTAAAACCACGCTTAGAGGTTTATCCGTTTGCCGAATTGGTATGGTCGCCTACACGCGGGTTGTTGTTGCGGGTAGCCTCGGGTATGCAGTCGAGGTATAGACTTATACAATCAGAGCATTTTATCCTAACTAGCGCTCTCGGCTTCTTTTACGAATATGAAAAATGGAATATGGACGGTGTACCTAAGTATACAGGCGAGAATATCACTCTGCACCAGCGCACCCTCAAAACCCGCTTAGCTATAGGCTTCAAAATACTCTTAAGCGAGAAGTGGCAGCTTACCACCAGCAGTTATATGCATTCGCGTTTAGATAGCAATATCGCAAATCCACGTTTTGCCTACGATTTACAACTAAAGCATCATATCACTAAAAATTTTGGTATATGGCTTTCTTACCAACTCATTCAGCATACCAAGCCTATCGTGCCCATAAAGAAGATGTACTTAATTACTACTGGGGGCGTATTTATTTCGTGGTAGTGCTAATGATTTATGATACAGATAAAAAATAGGCTGTCCTTGTTATTAGGACAGCCTATTTTTTTATTATGATTATAAAAATCTTACAACACGCCTGCTAACGCTTTGTTTACTTCGCGTACAGCAGCAGTACTTTCAGCGAATTTCGCTTTTTCAGCATCGTTGAGTTTTACTTCTACAATCTTCTCAACACCATCTCTACCTACAATTACAGGTACTCCTACGCATACGTCTTTTTCGCCGTATTCGCCTTCAAGTAATACTGAACAAGGGAAAAGTTTCTTTTGGTCGCAAGCAATAGCTTGTACTAAAGCTGAAACAGCTGCTCCTGGTGCATACCAAGCTGAAGTACCCAATAATTTAGTAAGGGTAGCTCCTCCTACTTTAGTATCTTCGGCTACTTGGTTGAGGCGGTCAGCTGAAAGGAATTCGGTAACAGGCACTCCGCGGTAGCTTGCCAAACGAGTAAGTGGTAGCATACCACTATCGCTATGTGCAGCAATTACCATACCATCTACGTCTGAAATAGGACTGTTTAGCGCTTCAGCCAAACGGTATTTGAAGCGAGCACTATCAAGTGCGCCCCCCATACCGATGATGTGGTTTTTAGGCAAGTTGGTAGCTTTGTGTACCAAATAAGCCATAGTGTCCATAGGGTTGCTCACTACGATTACAATCACGTTTGGTGAATATTTCACCAACTGTTCTACTACTGATTTCACAATGTTAGCATTGGTACCGATAAGCTCTTCGCGTGTCATACCAGGCTTGCGAGGAATACCAGAGGTAATCACCGCTACATCACTGCCAGCAGTTTTTGCATAATCATTAGTTACCCCTACGATGCGAGTATCAAACCCGTTGAGAGAGGCAGTTTGCATCAAATCCATAGCTTTACCTTCAGCAAAACCTTCTTTGATGTCAATTAATACTACTTCAGAAGCAAAGTCCTTAATAGCGATGTACTCTGCACAGCTGGCACCTACTGCACCAGCTCCTACTACTGTAACTTTCATATATACTATTATTTAGGTCGGGAAATACTCTTCCCGAAGGTTATTTTCGAGCTACAAATGTAGGAACTTTTACCAAATCTTGCAAATTATATTTAAAATATTTTTAACATTTTTTTGTACTGGCGATGGTTATTTAATTTTTTACTACTAATTTTGCTTTCTGAAAAATCAAAAAAACAATCAAAATGAAGAAAAAAGACACTTATTTTGTAGTAGGTATTTCTACCGAAGTAGGAAAAACTATCGTTTCGGCTATCCTTACCGAAGCCCTCGAAGCTGACTATTGGAAGCCCATACAGTCAGGTGATTTAGACAATTCAGACACCGACAAAGTACGCCGACTTATCTCTAATACACGCACTGTTTTCCACCCCAATAGTTACGCTCTCCATACCCCTGCTAGTCCGCACCTTTCAGCTGAATTAGATGGCATACGCATAGAATTATCTAAGATAGTGCGCCCTGAGACTGACAACCACTTGGTGATAGAGGCTGCTGGTGGGCTTTTTGTACCGCTAAATGAAGACGACACGATGGTAGACCTACTCCGCCCTACCGATAAAATCGTACTGGTATCGCGCCATTACTTAGGCAGTATCAACCACACGCTGCTAACTTATGAAGCCTTAAAGCACAGAGGTTTAGATGTGTATGGCATTGTATTCAGCGGTACGCCTAATCCTTCAACTGAGTCGTTTATTCTACATAAAACCCAACTACCAGTGCTACTGCATATAGATGAAGAACCTTATTTCGACAAAAATGTTATCGCAGAATACGCGGGGAAATTTGGCAATTAGTCAATTTGCTAATTTGTCAATTAGCTGATGCTAAATTGATGCTTATCCTTCGCTTATCCTTCGCTTATCCTTCGCTCATCGTTCGGTGTAAGTATATATAAAAAGTATGGGAGGGCTGGGAGGATTGGGAAGGCTGGGAAGAATGAGCAGACTTTTGCGTGTTTGACCTGATTGGCAAAATCAACAAATTGACAAATTGGCAAATTATTATTACCTTTGCACTTTTAAAACAAAGACAATACCGATGCTTACTTTACAAGACACTTTAAAACAGCATATTATTCAGGCCGTACAGCAGTTGTACAGCGTTGATTTAGAAACCGTTGAACTACAGCAAACCCGCAAAGATTTCACCGGTGATATTACCCTTGTGATATTCCCTTTATTGCGCCATATCAAAGGAAACCCTGAGCTAATTGGCAAACAAATAGGTGATTATTTGAAAACGCAGGCAGGTAATTGGGTTAGCGATTTCAACGTTATTAAAGGTTTTTTGAACCTTGTGATAGATGATAGTTATTACATCGATTTCTTAGACCAAATCAGAGAAAATAAGCATTTTGGTTTGGCTGCCCCAAACAGTAAAGAGGCGATTTTGGTAGAATATTCATCGCCTAACACTAACAAACCGCTGCACTTAGGGCATATACGCAACAACCTTTTGGGGTATTCGGTAGCTGAAATACTAAAAGCTGCGGGACATAAGGTGTACAAAACCCAAATCATAAACGATAGAGGTATACACATCTGCAAATCGATGATTGCGTGGCAACGCTTTGGCAACGGCGAAACCCCTGAAAGCACTGGCTTAAAAGGCGATAAGCTGGTAGGTAACTACTACGTGGCTTTTGACAAGGCTTATAAGGAGGAAATTCAGCAACTGATAGCCGAAGGAAAAAGCAAAGAGGAAGCCGAAAAGCAAGCCCCTATATTTGTAGCCGCTCAGGAGATGTTGCGCCAATGGGAAGCCGGCGACCCTGAAGTGATATCGCTTTGGAAAAAGATGAACGGCTGGGTATATGATGGTTTTGCGGTGACTTATAAGAATTTAGGGGTAGATTTTGACTCGTATTACTACGAAAGCAACACCTATTTATTAGGAAAGGACATCGTAGAGAGAGGGTTAGCACAGGGTGTTTTCTTCAAAAAAGAAGACGGCTCGGTATGGTGCGACCTTACCGCTGATGGATTAGACGAGAAGTTGGTTCTGCGTGCTGACGGCACTTCGGTATACATTACCCAAGATATGGGGACAGCTACCCAACGCGTGAAAGACTACCCTGATGTAAAGGGAATGGTATATACGGTGGGTAATGAGCAGGATTATCACTTTAAAGTGCTTTTCTTGATACTCAAGAAGTTAGGGTATGATTGGGCATCGCACTTATACCACCTCAGCTATGGTATGGTAGACCTACCAAGCGGCAAAATGAAGAGTCGCGAGGGCACTGTGGTAGATGCTGACGACCTTATAGCCGAAATGGAGCAAACTGCCAAAGAGATTTCGCAAGAACTCGGCAAGCTCGACGGCTATACCGAAGCGCAAAAAGAAGCCCTATACCACACTATCGGCTTAGGAGCGCTGAAGTATTATATACTAAAGGTAGACCCTAAGAAGCGTATCCTCTTCGACCCTAAAGAGTCTATCGACTTCCAAGGGAATACAGGTCCTTTTGTACAATACACTTACGCGCGTATACAATCGATTTTGCGCAAATACGCCGAAATGGGAGTCGCAGACAACACAG
>ERZ773067.107-NODE-107-length-54190-cov-15.389305_pt1 | contig 54190 bp, 62 predicted proteins | sample MGYA00580622_ERZ773067 | MGnify/ENA primary metagenome ERZ773067 (study PRJEB29015, sample SAMEA2737998) | human oral metagenome | biome: human oral; feature: human-associated habitat; material: dental | place: China | collected 2113 ...
GCTCTTTCATATTTTCAGCAATTATAAGTTTTGCTCCTACCAACCCTACTTCTACACGTGCATATTCATTATCATGATTTGTTAACACATCACCATTTTGATATGTTAGGATATCACAATCGTTTTCCAGTGCTATATCTATTAAAAATTTAATTCTTTCCGGTGATAAGAATTTTTCATAAACAACTTCTCCAGTTTTTAGGTTAGCTATTCTTGCTCCGTTATATGATAGTAGATAATTGTCATAGCTATCTAGTTTTAAATCTTCAACTATCTTCATCATACCAAAATCTGGTCTTCCTGAAGCTAAAATAACTTTTATATCTTGCTCTTTACATTTTTCTATTACTTCTCTATTTTTTTTAGAAATTTCGTTTCTACTATTTACTAGTGTATCATCTATATCTGTAACAACTAATTTTATCATACAAAAGCTCCTTTTTTTATCACTAGGGGGGTGCAAAACCCTCTTAGGGGGTGCATCATTTAACGATTTGTTCTATCCTTGATTTAATCATATTCTACAAATCTGTTTAACCCTCGTTTACTCAATATATTATATCAGATAACCTTAATCTCTCATAGTAAAAAAGAAAAAAATCATATCAGATTGATATGACTTCTCCGTTTTTCAAATGAATTTCTATTCTTTTTCCTTTATAAATTATTATCGTATCTACAAAATAATTAAATAGCTTAGTATCGTATTCTGTTATTAACTCATCTTGTTTTTCTAATGAATCTATAAATATTTTCAGTTCTCTAACTCTCTTATTTTTACTCAGTAAATCTAAGTTTTTTTGTTCTAATTCTTTCTCTAAAAATTTATATTCTTCTATCAGTTTATTATATTTTCTAGTGTACTCTTCTTGATCCTGTGCTATTTTGGAATTTGTTATTATCAACTTTTCTACATCAGTTCTAATATTTTCTAATTTTTCTTCGAGTTGAATGATTTCATCATCTGACCCTCTATCTTCTTTTATCATCTTCATCAGGAGTTTTATATTACCTATAATTTCTTTTCTATTATCAATTACCTTGTTTAATGCTGATACTATCCATCTTTGAATTTCATCATCTCTTATATGAGGTGTATCACATTTTTCTTCATTTTTATACTTATCTTTACATCTATATACTGTCTCTTTATATTTATCGGTTGAGTGCCATAAATGTCTCACGTATGAACTACCGCAACATCCACACCTAATTTTTCCAAAGTAGTTTTTCTCTGTATACCATTTTTTATTTTCGCTTAGCTGTACTTGAACTGCATCAAATACTTCTTTATCAATTATTGCTTCATGGCTATTTTCTACATAATACTGAGGTAGTTCTCCGTTGTTCCTTTTCTGAGTCTTGTTTAAGAAGTCTGCTACATAGTATTTTTGAAGTAAGGCATCACCTTTATATTTTTCATTTGTTAAAATACTTCTTACACTGCTATAACTCCACTTTTCTTTTCCTCTTGGTGTAGGTATTTTATTTTCAGTTAGATGTTTTGCTATTTGATTAGGATTTTTACCTGATAAGAACTGTCCAAATATGTATCTTACTATTTTGGCTTGCTCTTTATCTACTTCAAATCCTCCATCCTCTTTTGGTTTAAACCCTAATACATTATTGTATGGAAACGTAACCTTACCTTCAGCAGCTTGTTTTCGCTTAGACCATGTTATATTTTCTGATATCGATCTACTTTCTTCTTGTGCTAGGGAGCTCATTATTGTAATAAGCAATTCACCCTTTGAATCAAATGTCCAGATGTTTTCTTTTTCAAAGTATATCTCTACTCCAACATCTTTTAAATTTCTAACGGTTGATAGTGAATCCACCGTATTTCTTGCGAACCTACTTACACTTTTAGTTAATATAAGGTCTATCTTGCCAGCTAGTGCATCATTTACCATTTCTTGAAACCCTAGGCGTTTTTTAGTATTTGTTCCACTTATTCCCTCATCTGAGTACATTTTCACAAACTCCCAATCTTTTCTACTTGATATGTACTCTTCATAATACTTCATTTGAGTTTCATAAGAACTTGTTTGATCTTCATTATCTGTTGATACTCTGGCGTAACCTGCGACCTTTTTCTTTTTTATACTAGGTAGTTTTGATTGATGACTAAGTTGTTTATTGGCTTGTATAGTTGTGATTTTTCTATTCATCTTTTACCCCTTTTTTAGGTTACCTTGTTTTTTTATTTCTTGAACTTTATTGAATATTTCTTGAGAAATAATTGCTTCATGTGCATTTTCTACAATGTACATAGTCTTTTCCCCAGTATTTTTTACAGAACGACCTTTTTCTTTTACATGAAATGTCTTTTGTAATATAAGTTTTCCCGTATAGGTTTCTTGGGATAGTATTCTATAAATTGCTAGTCTTGAAAACTTTTCTCCTCTTCTTGTACGTTTACCTTCATCATTTATTATCCTTGATATTTGTGTTGGTTTTATTCCTAACAGATATAACCCATAAATTTTTCTAACAATGTCAGCTTCTGACTCTTCAATTTTATAAGAATCTCCTATCCATCTATATCCTAATATAGGTTGTGGGCTATGTGGTAATCCTTGTTCAAACTTCTTCTTCACACTCCACCTTACATTACTACCTATCGCCTTTGATTCTTCTTCTGAAACAGCAGCGAGTAATGTTAGTAATAACTCTCCATCTGTAGTGAGTGTGTCGATATTCTCTTTTTCAAATTGAACCCCTATGTTTAATTTCTTTAGTTCTCGTATTGTTTCTAACAACTCAATAGTATTTCTTCCAAATCGTGATATAGACTTTGTAAGAATTATATCAATCTTTCCTTTCCTACAGTCATCTATTAATCTTAAATACTCCTTTCGATTTTTTATATTTCTTCCACTTACTGAGTTATCGAAATAGACTCCAGCATACTCCCACCTAGGATTATCTTGTATAAGTTTACTGTAATAGCTTATTTGTTCAGATAATGATTGTAGTAAATCTTGATGTGATACTCTTGCATAAGCTGCAACTTTTTGTTTTTTTACATCAGTCACATTTAGTGTTTCTAACTTTTTTATAGTTTTCATTATTGTATCCTCCTTTTAGTCATTACTATATATCACTCTAAAGAAACTATTTATCAAGTGATAACTCCATAAGTTCGGATAGTTTTGGATTATACTTTTCTAACATCTCATGTTTGAATGAATTAAATTCATCTTTTGTGATTAAATTTTTCTTAAACAAATTGCTCAATATTTTAATTGTGATTTGGTAGGTTACTTCATTTTTAGTCTTCATAGCTACCTCCAAATCTATGTTTAATATAGCATTCATGACTACAATACTTTCTTTTATTATTGGAATAAGATGTAAATTCTCTTTTACAACATTTACATTGATGTATAGAAAATGCCTTTCTATTCATCTTGTCTTGATTATTCTTCCACCATTTCATTCGACAAACATCACTACAATATTTCTTTTGTTTTTTCCCTTTTAAATGAGTTAACTTCTCTCCGCATACCTTACAAGTATCAAAATCTTCTATATCTAACTTTTCTAATTTTTCTCTTCTACAAATCGACTTAACTGTATTAGCTGACACATTTAAACATACAGCTATTTTCTTATAACCTAATCCTTTTTCTCTTAGTTTTTTTATTTCATCTTTCAGTTCCATACTTTTCACTCCTATGATGTTTTATTCTCTACATCACAGGTAAAGAAAACTATGAAAAATTTAACCTTCGGAGTGAAATTTAGATAAAAAAATAAACCCACCACAGAAAATTTCTGTGACAGGTTTCAATAAAAACTATATAAAATATTATCCTAAATCCATTATAATTACAGATTAAATAATACTAAGAAACTATTATTTATAAATCTTTATTCCCAATCATTATTTAATACTACATCTATTTGTTTAAACTTATCATCTGTTATTTCCTCCTTTGAAGGAATTATTTGTGGTATTTTGCTCTTTGCTATATTTAATTTATTTTCAATATCAGTTATTAGTTCCAATATTCTTTTGTATGACATTTTATCTATATATTTATTATGAGCTATATGATTTCTATAATTCTCAAAATCTTTAATTTTTTCAATGAATCCCTCTTGTAATAACTGTACAAAAATATCATTCCAATAGTCATGCTTAGTTTTTTGTTGATTCTCAATCTTATCTGTTAAGTCCTTAATTTTCAAATTTGGTTCCACTAATAAATTTCTTAATTCTTCTCTATTTTCTTTTGTATCCTCCCAAATTTTAATTTTCATTTCTAAAATTTTAATTAAGTCTCCAGTATCTATCGACAATAAACTTCCATCAATATCCTTAAAGTGTTCCACCATCCTTTTATACTCTCCTATCCTAGCATCATACTTTTTTCGGATTTTATCATCTACTAAATTCCACCAATGAGATCCAAACTTTTTACTTAAAACAGTTACAATAATTTCTCTTATTAAATTCTCTACTTTAAATATTTTCGGGTATAATTTGCTAGCAAAATTTTCAGATTCAGAATCAAATAACCAATATATTTTCTTACATGGAAATCTGGTTTTTATATAATCTTTTACTGATATTTTAAGTTTTTCTAAATAATCATCCTCTATATTAATCTCATAGTTATCACTTTCCAGTCCAACCTCTATTTGATAACTATGTTCATATGTTCCAAATAATACACCTATTCTCCACTCACAATCACCGTAGTCATATTCAATTAAATATAACGGTACTTCCTCAAGACTAAAAAACTGCGGGGTATCTTTTTCTTCAATCAATTTTTTTGAAAATAAATATTCTGCAAACTCTAACATATACATTTCGAAACTTTCTTCTAACTCATTGTCTAGAACCACTAAAAATTTAACTACACTTTTCATCATAACCTCTAAAAATTTAATTTTTTTTATTATATCATAATTGTATATCCTTTCAATAATAAAAAAGCCTAGAAGAAAATTTCTTTCCTCTAGGCTCGTATTTATCCTAATATCTCATTTACTTTTTGTTGAACTTCACTGTAGTTATACCCTACATTAGTCAGTCTATTAACTCGGTCTTGTCCATTACCCCACTTACCTTGAATTACTTCTTGGGCTATTTCATCTAAATTATTAGATGTATAATTCCCATTTAGTATTCTATTCACTACTTCTTGAACCACGCTTGCATTATATCCTGCATTAGCTAATCTGTTCACTCTATCCTCTCCGTTACCCCATGCTCCTGAAATAACTTCTCGTGCAATTTCTTCATTGCTTTTATCACCAGTTGATACTGAGTTTGTAGATGTACTTGGTTCTGAGATACTAGTATTACCTAACATTTCATCAACTGTTTCTCCTAAAGTCGCAAAGTAATTCATACGTTCTACAAAGTAAGTTTTAACACTATCCGTTGTTCCACCATGTAAAGCTAAACTACGGTGCGGACAACTGGTTGGACTAAATTCATGATGTAGTCTTACCGTTTGTTTATTAATTGGCAAGCCATAATAAATCAAGTCTTCTGTTGCCTGCATTAATGCCATATCTTCATTTGCTAAAAAGTCCTCATCTGAGACTTTCATACTCTCACATACCTCATAACCAATCGAGTGGGTATTACTCCACCACTCACCAGTGTGATATCCAATGTTGTAAGTATCTATTACTCTTGCGATACTATATCGATTACAGTAATAGTGAGCTATCCCCAGCGCTTTATCTCGATATCTTAACCATTCCACATATTGCTCAGGCGTCATACTTCCTGCGTCATTATGAATTACTACAAAGTCTATGCTGTCAAGTTGACCTGCGTTCATTAGTGTTTCATTTATTATTTGTACCATCTTATTTTTCCTCCTTGTTTAATTGTTGCAAAATGTTTTGTAGTTTCTCAGGTACTGGTAGTCCTAATTTTGAAGTGTTTTCTAGTATAGAAATACCTTCATTAGATAGGTAGAAAAATATTACTGCTGCTCTTAATACTCCTACATGACCTAGAATATAAACATCTAATATGTTAGCTACCCCAACTAGTGAAAATATAATAATCTTTCTAGCTATTCCCTTAAAGCCGACTGAACTAGATAATTCTTTTTTATCAATTGCACACATTATTCCAGTCACATAGTCTATTACTGAAAATGCTAAAAGTGCATAAATAAGTCCGTCCATACCTCCTAAAAATGCTCCTAAAACGCCACCTATACTTGAGATTATAAGTTTATAATTTAATAATGTATTCATTTTATTTACCTCCCGTTAAATAATATGTAATTTTCATTGTTTTATCCGCCGTTTTTTCTACTGTCTTCGATAAATTATTTATTGTTGCTGAGTATGGTGTAATTAAGTATAAAACTTTTCTTAAATACTTATCCCCTGAACTTTCTCCATTCGCAAAATACCCTAGTAAAAATGGTCCATAGCTTAATGGAATGCATTCTATTGTTGATAAATCACTTTGTGCTATTTCTGTAACTTTATCATTTTTATCAATAGTAAAATTAGTCCCTATTATCATATCTCCTAATATATACATTCCACATCCTGTTGTATGTCTTGATACTGATCCTGTTTTTAGAGTAAACTTAGGTTCTATTTTAGTTACATCTACTGGGTTATTTATCGCAAACTTCACAACATATTTTTCATCTGTACTAACTGCATACACATATCCTCCTCTCAATACAGATTTAATAGTTCTATAGTAATCATAGTCTAATGAGTATGCGCCTATATTTTCTATTTTCACATTTTCTAATGTGAATTCAGTTTCTTCCATAGAATTATTTGCTTTATTTATTTTCAACTTAGTTACATTGGTATTACCTCCGCTAGTACTAGTTTTCAATAAATAATAATTCTCTGCGTCCACATAAATACATACTCCATATGTTCCGTAAGATTTCTTATACTTTATCTTTGTTTCTGTTATATTCTTCTCAGCTAAAAATGATAATGAATCATTTAATCTAAAATTAAGCAGTGGTTCTCTTGATTTTATTATTCTAAGATGATCACTTTCAGGAACTATTGATACTATATAATTTTCTTCGAAGTTGGCTTCTACTACATTGACATATTTTTTCTTCATCTCAGTATCTGTATCCTTAATGAGATATTTATCTTCACCTAGTTTTATACGATTTGTTTCACCATTACTCTTTGTTCCAAAATAACCACCTCCCGCTTTAGCATTAGTTAAACAAACACTCGATATTTTACCATTTGCTTTTGATGTTCCAAAATCCCAAACAAACTTATAACCATTTGACGTTGCTTTCGATTCTTGCTTATTAAAACTACCTTGCAGTGGATTTTCCTGAACTCCTTCTACTTGTCCTGCATATCCAATACATTCATTACTTGTACTTACAAAGCTAGTATTTTTGTCTTCTGTTATTTTATCTTTAAATAACAAGATTCCTCCTACTATCTTTTCAACTATTGGATAAAATGTATCTTTATTAATATTTGTAAGTAGTCCATTCGGATTTAATGTTAGAATCTTTTCTAAAACATCTGTTACGAGGTTATCATCTTTTAAAACCTCTTTCTTTTTTGTTTTAACATCGGTTAATTCTATTATTGTCTTACCTTTCATTTTTCTCCTCCACTTCTACATTCTCGGTTATATTTCCAAATACGAATTTTCGTTTTAAATCATTTTTTATAATCACATCACTAAATTCATATTTAGGAACATCATAAGTTTCAACCTCTATACTACCTTCACTTAAATCCACTTGTTTTCTATGTGATAGTTTTAATTTACCTAAGTTCTCATTTACTTTTATTTTACCGTCCCATGGTACATCTCCTCCTAAAGCACTACCTATAATCGCAGCACTTATTCCCTCTATTGGAATAACTAAACTACCTTTTTCTAACTCGAAATCCACAGTAAATCTATTAATAACTTTTTCCTTTAAGTTTATTAGTGGATAAAATAACGTAACCATTTGACTTCCTACTTTAGCTATAAACTTTGGTACGTGATTTTTTATTGTGAGTTCATTTAATGAATATATGATATTAAGCTTTTGATCTTCCTCGACTTCTCTAATCAAAGTTAGTTTCTTTTCTTCTTTTTCATCTTTTAAAGTAACAGTCTCTTCAATATGTTTTTTTAAACTTTTAACATCAAATAACACAGTAGCGATAAAAAAAGCATCAGTTTCTTTACTTGATGCAAATTCTATATCAATTATTGTTTGTGAATTCTGTCCTATTTTTATTTCAGTTCCATTAACATAAGCATTCACCTTTACTCTGTCAGACTCAATTGTTTGTAATATACCTTGAATATTCTTATCTTGTTTACTCTTACCTTTAGATAGTAATGCATTTTTACCTACACTCTTAATTCTATATTTTCCATGAATTTTATACTCAATTGATGTAACTATAGTATGATAACTTTCAACTCCAACCTTAAAAGTAATCTTGTCTCCAACTTCAAAAGCTGGATTACTTACGACTACACTATCTAATGGAGTATAATCAAATGTTGCTACCTCTTCTAAAATTGCTTTACACATCCTTACTCGTTTTTCAGGAAGTCCTAGCTGCATCAGAGGATTAACACCAATATTCATAGTTAAAGCATTGTCATTTTCTTTTGAATAATACTCTGATATTTTTGTTTTAAGATTTGTACTTTGTACTGCAGTATACCTAGTTGTAAAATCTGAAATACTTAATTCATACCTATCTATTTCTTTTATTTCATAATTTGAGTTCGTATTAAATCTTTTTAATATTAGCTTACCGAAACGATCTATAGTCGCAAAACTTGCAGTAGTTGCACTAATATAATGAATTAAATCACGATACGTTTCTATATCATGCTCGGCATAAATCCCAACTCTTTCTACACCATTTGGTAATTTTTCAATTTCTTCTTTACTTATTCCAAGTTCTACACTACACTTCTTACAACAAAATTCTAGAAGTTCATAAATAGTCCCAGATGTTTCTTTAAAACTCAGAGTTTTATTAAACTTAACCATAAAATCATAACCTTTAATTTCAACAAATTTCTTCGTTCTATTGGCTTCAGTTGTTTCAAATATTCCAAGTGGTATTTTTTCAGTTTCATTATTTTCCAAGACTAAGTTGAAATATAGTTTTATAATGCTTCCGTCTAATGTTATTTCTTTTAATTCATCAAGTTTCAAAGTAATACCCATCTCCGCAGCATAAACAGAACCTAGTTCTATTTCATTACTTCCTGAACACGAATTACTTATATAGCCACTATCTTTAAGGATATGTTTATCATCAAAATTAATTATTTTTCCAGTTTTTAATACTATCTCTCCTGTCCAAAAATACTTTCTACTTTTCTTTTTTATCATTTTATTGAAGTTAACACTTGTCTGATACATCTAGTATTCCTCCAATTTAAAACTAACACCCCAAATTCCAAGACTACCGTTTTTATTTAAAAGACTAACCTTAAAATTTGTACAATAAGTATTTATTTCTTTTTCTTCTAGTGAATAAGGATCGAAATATTTAACTGGTATTGTAGTTTGTTTTAACATTTTTGATAACTTTAAAAGATACTGGCTTGTTAGAGTCATTTTCAAAGATATAGATATCACACTTTCCCTTACAATGTCTCTATGTGTTATTCCTGCTTCGGTAACTCCGCTACTACTACCTTCAATATCTCTAAACTCAAAGTCTATCTCATCAGGAGTTGGTATTGTTTCATTATTAATTTTTATATATGATTTTTTCATATTACCTTCCTCCTGATTTTATAATTTGTCTGTTTTGTGCGTTTATTATTATTTCATCAAGTAATGTTCCACCTAAGTAAACCGGGATAACTATATCACCAGTTGTCTCGTGTGGTATATTTATAGCTTGAATTAATTTGTTTAAATCATCACTGCTTATACCCGGTGTTACATTCACTCTTGAAAGTGTAAATCCTTTTAAATCTGGATTTATCACAAGATCATTTGATAACTTAGCTACAGAGTTTTTCAAAAGATTTCTACTACTATCTAAGCCTTTAGACAATCCTTTTATAAAGTCTGGCATCCAATCCTCATAGTCTGTAAGCGGTCCCACCTCTGGAACACTAAAGTGTAAATAACTCCAAATTGTCTCAGCTACACCTTTTACCGCATCAACAACCGCACCTATCTTATCCCTAATTCCATTAACAATTCCTGAAATTAAATCACTCCCCCAAGAATAAGCTGAGTTTACTAGTCCCCAAATATAATCTACTGCACTTTGAAATCCATTTTGGATTGTTGAACTAATATTTCCTATAATATTTCCCACAGCTGATAACATGTTATTAAATACGCTTTGAACATAGTTATAAGCTGAGTTTACAAGATTGGAAATTGTTGAATAAATATTATTCCAGATATTTGAAACTGTATTAAAAATAGCATCTAAAATATTACTTATAACATTCTTTATATTATTCCAAGAGGTACTTATAAAATCACTAATTGCTTGTACTATCGTATTTATAGAATTACTAATATTTTGCCATATAGTAGATAAGAAATCTTTTATACTATTCCAAATTGTACTTGTAGTTTGGAATACAAAATCCCAGTAACTTGTAATGATATTTTTTATTACATCAAGAACTGTTTGGAAAATTGTTTTTATTGCTTCCCAAGTTGTTGATAAGAAATTTTTTATACTCTCCCACACAGTTGTAAAGATACTTTGAATTGCTGTAAAGGTAGTTGTAAAATATGTTTTGATATTCTCCCAAACTGTAGTCACTACTAAGATTATACTTTGCCAAAGTTCTGTGAAATAAGCTTTAACACCCTCCCAAGCAGTTGTAAATATAAGACTAATCGCTGTAAGTGTTGTTGAAAAATAGTTTTTTATAACTTCCCATACAACGGTTATAGTAGTACTTATAGCCGTCCATGTTTCTGAAAAGTAAGTTTTTATACCTTCCCAAAGATTTATAAAAAAGTCTTTTATTTCACTCCAATGATCTTTTAAATAACTACCTATAGATATCAATGTTACAACCGCAGCTATTATAGCGAGTATTGGTACTACCGCACCAGATAAACCAGCCATAACACCACTCATCGCACTAAAAGCACCAGAAATTGCTGCAACACCCGTTATTATATTTCCTATAGAACCAATGACTGTACCGATTATTACTAAAAGTGGACCTATCGCAGCTACAATAAGTCCAATTATTACGACTATCTGTTTAGCTGTTGGACTTAAACTATTCAACCAAGTTGCTATACCTCCAAGAACTGTAGCTACCCCTTGTAAAATTGGTCCTAAAACATCAGAAATTGCTTCTCCTAAACTACCTAATGCTAACTTAGCATTATTACTAGCTACTTTAAATTTATCTATACCGTCCTCTGTTCCTTGAAATGTTTTGTCTACAACATCCCCGTACTCAGACATACTTTTTGATAAATCATCTATAGAAAATCTACCCTCTCTTATAGCCCTAGTCATCTCTACAGCACCTTTAGTTCCAAAAATCTTAGTCGCAATAGTTAGTGCTTCGGTTTCACTTCCTGCATTTTTTATCGATTCAATTGTTTTCTTAAGAGCTTCATCCATAGAAAGTCCGTCTTTAGTATAGGCTGCGACTGCTTTTCTAAACCCTCTTAGTGCTTGATCTGCATTTACACCATTTGCTTCAAATTGTGCAAGTAAGTTAATACTCTGACCTAGATTTAACCCCATTTCTTTTAGAATTGCTCCGTGTTGCTGAACTCCGTTCATAAGAGTATCAACACTTATTCCTGTATCTTGTGCTTTTTGTGTTATTAATCCTAACACATTGGCAGTTTCTTTAGCGTCAATCCCCCACTGAACCATTATCTTGTTTGTCATTCCTATAGCGGTATTTAGGTCTGTTTCATTTATCTCTGCAAACTTAAGAAATAAAGTAGATAGTTCTTGAAGCTCATCGCCAGTAACTTTAAACCTAGTGTTAACCTCACCTACCGCAACACCTACATCACTCATACTAACAGGTAAACTTTTAAAAATATTATCCGCAACATTTTTTAATCCCTCAAAACTTTCTCCAGTTGCTCCAGTCTTTTTGATGATAGTGTCATATCCTTCATCAATTTCACGAAAGGCTAATGTTGCTGCAGCTCCAACTGCTACAATTGGTGCTGTCACATTTTTTGATAGAGTTGTACCTACTGAAGATATCTTCTCTCCAGTCTCTTTAAACTTACCTCCAACTTCTTTAAGTGTAGCTTGCATTGAACTATCAGTGTGTTTTAGTTTTTCAGTGAATTTATCTAGTTCTTGTTCAGTCGCAATAATCTCTCTTTTTAATGCGTCAAATTGCTTTTCTGAAATATCTCCATTTGCGAGTGCAGTTTTAGCTTGTTCCTCAGCGATTCTTAGTGTTTCTAGTTTTTTCTTAGTCTCTTCTATGGCTGTATTTAAGAGTTCTTGTTTTTGAGTAAGTAATTCGGTATTATGTGGATCAAGTTTCAATAGTCTTTCTACATCTTTAAGTTCTCTTTGAGTTTGCTTAATCTTACCTTCAACTTCACTTAATGCTTGTTTTAATTTAAGAGTATCTCCTCCGATTTCTACAGTAATACCTGCTATTCTACTTGCCATACAATCACCTCCTAAAAATTATCCATATCCTCTTGTGTCGCTATTAATTTATAATCATAACTATCATTATTTTTTTCAATGTACATATCATTTACTAGCCCTATTGTTAACTCTGATAAATCATTCATTGAAAGTCCTAATTCAACTGCACGCAGTAAAAAAAGAGCGGTATTTAACGTCCGCTCAGTTTCTTTTGCTTTTTTTTAGATGTACTCATAGTTTTAACATTTATACCCCATAATTTTATTAAGTCTGGTAGAAGTTTATATACAGATAAAGTATCAAACTGTTCTAACCATTCACCTACATCATTTGAGATTTTATCATCTGCATGGTAAGCCATAATATATGCGATATTTTCAAATATCTCTAAACTCTCAATATCGATATTTCCTTTATTCTTATTAATCTTATCTAATATAAGTAAGTCTTTATAAATATCACGACTAAACTTCATTCTGTATAGTCTAGGTATTGCTGCTGATGCTTTAAATCTTACAACTTTTCCATCTACATTTATATCCTTAATAATTCCCATTACATTTCTCCTTCATGTGTTGGCATATACACTGTTTGATACCAATTCTTATATGTATCTTCAGTTGTCTCTTTACCAGTTTTACTTTTTACAAGTCCTTCTTTGATAGGTCTTGCTTTTATTGAAAGTGTTTCTGTTTGTACTTCTCTTGATTCTTCATTTGTTTGACCTTCAATTTTTGGGCGACCTGCTGAACAATTATAAAGTACATGACGTATTTTTTTCTGATCTCCATCAAATTCAAAAAGTAATGCAAAGTTCTTTGTCTCTGATCCTGAATCTTCAACTAGAACTTTATTCTTATCTTCTCTTTCTTGAAGAATATCCTTTCTGAAACTTTCTGGAATCATCGCAATCTCTAAATCTCCATCATATCCCATATTGTTATTAATTGTGTAATATGATCCTCCATCTGCATAGAAACTTTCTGGTTCTCCATTAGGTTCTAAACTAATTTTTACAGCACCTGGAATTGGTACTGGCTTTTCATAAGTTGTCGTATCACCTTCAGTTAATTTTGCATAATGAACATGAGACAAATTAAATTTCACTTTATTTTCCATACTTAAACCTCCATTTTATAAATTGTTTCATACATTTCTTCACTCGGTATCCATACCTCGTCTTTTGTATAGATTAAAGAATAAGTTTGTAAAAGATCTTCTATCTTTTTTTCTAATTTAAAATCTTTTTTCTCTGTATACATTTCTATAATTAAATTTTTCACACTATAATATAATTTACCATCTGCTTTAAAAGTATTTTCACCGTCATAATAATATATAAGAAATGGCAATCTTGGAGCACTTCCTTCTTTAAAATGACTATAAACAAATGGAATTGCTAGCTTATATAACATTTCACATACTTCATTTTTATTCACGATAAATCCCTCTTTATTCTTTCTAATACTTTTTCGCTAATATCTCTTGTTGCTGGCTCTATATGTGGAATTGCTTTAGTACGCCCTCCATTCTTCTTCGCATGTCCAAATTCAAGTAAATGTGCTAACTGATATCTATTTTTTGAATGAACTACTGTTTGTATAGAGTGTGCTGTTTCTCTTTCTTTTGTCACTTTCCAACTTTTTTCGTAATCCCCACTTTTTTTAGGTGATCCTTCTTTTATTTTATCTCTAACTTCATTACTCACTTCAACTACTGCACCTTTTAGACTTTCCTCAGTTAGCTTAGAATATTCCTTTAAACCCTTTGTTATCTCCGCAGCAAGTGAATCAATAGTTGTCCTCTTAGTCATAGCTATTAACTCCCTTAACTCTTAAGAACTTTTTATCTTTACTGAACACATCTACTTCTAATATGTCAAAAAATTTATTGTTATACTTTATTCTATATTCTAACGTATTAAGTTCTTTTAATTCCGACATTCTTCTAACCACAAAAGAAATCACTTCCGAGCTTTTATTAATACCGTGTCTTTCTACCTCACTTGAAGTTACCAATTTTAAATTAGACCAACAAGTAAAAAAATCACTCCATGTTTCTAATTGTTGATGCAATTCATCAAATTCTAAAACTACCTTTTGAAAAGTAATTCTGGTATCTAGTTCTACAATATCCATCTTAAAACTCCTCTTTCCTATGATTAAATAGTAACGCTCTAAGAATTAGTGTTAATTCTCTAAAATCAGCATTTTCTCTATGTTCATAAAGATAAGCAACTGTATATAATATTGGTATTTTAAATTCATCAAAATCATGCTCATCACCTAACTCTGAAAAACTACTCACCCTTAGTATTCCTAAGCATAACTTTTTAGCTGTAAACAGAAGTGATAAGATTAACTCATCATCTTCTGTTGTATCAACTCTCAAATAGTTTTTAACTTGTTCAAGTTTTAGTTCCATAATGTATATTATCCTTTGATTGGTAATATCTGAACTGCTTCTGGTAATACTAGCTTACCATCAACTCTTTCTTTAGCTACAAATCCAATCATACCATTACCAGCGAATAATTCTTGGAGTTCCTTAAATGAACGAGCACCTCTATCACCTATGTTATAATATCTAAAATCACCGAAAGCGATTTTATTTTCTGGTGCAAAAGCTGAAGTATACACTGGGTATCCTGCTAATTTATCAGGCTCCCCTAATTGATATGATGGCTGCCAAATATATGCTCCATTGTTATCTTTTAGTTTTCTGATATTAGCTATTATTTTATCGTTTAAAATAAATGCTGCATTTTTTCTATATGGTCGTTTTAAAGCATGAATTAAATTGATAATGTCATCAGATTTTAGTGTATCCACCTCAGTTAAGTGCGTTCCTCCATTAGTTTGTGCAAATATTCCTGTTGGTTTTCCACTACCATCACCATTTAGGAAAGCATCTTCTTCTGCATTCGCTAGTGCTTTACCGAATTCTTCTAAGATATAGCTTTCTAAGTCAAACACACTATCATATAATAATTCTTCAGTAACTTTAATAGCTACATGAAGTTTGTGAGCATCTAATAAAACTTGTTTAAATGTTGCTTCTCCAAATTTTAATTCTCCACCTTCTTCAACCCATGCAGCCGCAGGACTTGATGCAGCTATATTGATTTTATGCTTACCATTTGTTTTTAAAGTCTGAGATAGTTTTCTAATAATATTTTCTTCTTTTAACGTAGCAACTAATCTACTATCATACTCGTCTGGAACTAAATATCCTCCATCAGTATCTACTTTTTCTTGTAGAATATTTTCTATTTGTCTAAAATTAGATCGTAGGGCTTTTATCATTGCTTTTTTGTGTTGAAGATTTTTTTTGATTTTATCTTCTTTTTCAGATACCATGGGTTTTGAGATTAACGGATCATTTACTGGTTTTGATAATTCTCTTTCCATATTTTCCATCTCTTGTAGTCTCTCTATTTCAAAAGTAAAGTTTTTAACTTTTTCTTCCATCTTGTTGTAAGTTTCAACATCTTCTTTTGATAATAGTCCATCACTATCTTTTTTACTCTCAACAAAGGCTTTTGCACCTTCCCATGCTTTAGCACGTTTTTCAATTAATTCTTGTATTTTTTTATTCATAATTCTTACCTCCAGTTTTTTATTAAATCTAATCTATTTATTAAAGAATCAGCTTTTATTTTTTCTTCGTTTACATTTTTAAAAGTTTCTTTAATTTTATTCATCATTGAATTTTGAACTGTTGCTTCTTGATAAAGCATACTAACATTTGGAATCTCAATGTCTTGAATCTCGTCTCGTTTTAAGATAGAATCAGCAAAACCAAGTTCGACCGCTTTTCTCGCATCCATCCATGTTTCATTATCCATAAGTTTTGATATTTTGTTTCGTGATAATCCTGTTTTTATTTCATAAGCATTAATTATTGATTCTTTAACCTCACTTAACATATCTATAGCTCTTTGCATTTCACTTGTACTACCATATGCAATTGTCATAGGATTATGAATCATAAGCATTGAAACAGGACTCATAATAACTTCTGTTCCTGCCATAGCAACCACACTCGCAGCACTAGCTGCTATCCCATCAATTTTCACCTTAACATTTCCTTTGTGTTCCATTAAGAGATTATAAATTTGTGCAGCTGCAATACAGTCTCCACCGGGTGAATTTATCCATACAGTAATATCTCCACTATGTTTAATTAGTTCTTCCTTAAAAATCTGTGGAGTGACCTCATCATCAAACCACGATTCTTCAGCTATTGTTCCATTTAAAAATAATATGTTCTCTGGTGGTTTGTCATTATTATTTTGCACTGTCTTCCAATTCCAAAATTTCTTCATCTGTGTTTTCCTCCTTATAATCTGTTAATCTCTCTGCATAAGCACCAGCCTTTTTAAGTGGTAACATGTTACCATTGACTAGATATAAGTTTCCTCCTTCCTCATCTGATATCAAATCTAAGTTTTCTAAACTCCTTATATCATTAGCACTCATCCAACCATTCTGACGTGCTGTTGCATATCCATTCATCCTACTTTGATAGTCTCCTCTAAGCAGTCCATCAACATTGAATTTTATATAATATTTTTTCTTTTCATCACTTGTAAGTAGTCTCCTAGTCATAGCTTGTTCAAAACGTTTCACCCACGGATCAAGCGTGTATTTAACAAACTCAAGAGATTGTTGTTCAATATTAGAAAAACTAGACTTTTCAAGATCACCTACCATATGTGGTGGAACTCTGAAAATTCTAGCTATCTCATTTATTTGAAATTTTCTTGTTTCTAAAAACTGTGCTTCATTTGGTGCTATTGAAATAGGAGTATATTTCATACCTTCTTCAAGTATCGCAACTTTATGGTTATTCTTACCTGAAAACCCTCTAGCCCAACTTTCTCTCATTGCCTCTGGATTTTTTACTACACCTGGATGTTCAAGTATACCACTTGGTGTCGCTCCATTTGCGAAAAACGCTGCTCCGTATTCTTCAGTTGCAATAGCCATTCCAATCGCATTTTTTGCCATGGCAATTGGGCTATAACCAACTAAACCATCAAACCCCAAACCTGGTATATGTAATATGTCACTTGGTGATAACTTAACAGCACCTTTAGTTTTAGAGTTTGCATCCCCTTCGCTTATATGATATTCATAATACAAATTACCAGCTTCATCTCTATCAACTTTCATTCTATCTGGCATTAATGGATAAAGTCCTAATACCTCTCCTTTACCATTTCTTATAATTTGTGCATAAGCATTACCCCATAAAAGCAAATGAGTCATTAGTGTTTCTCTGAAAATAAAACTTGTCATTTCATTATTTGGTTCATCGTGAAGTAACGTATATAACATATGTTCTGTTGCTTTTTTTGTACTAGTATCGGTTACCTCATACACATGTAAAGGCAGACTAGCTAATGTTTCAGAAAGTATCCTTACACAACTATATACCGCCGTCATCTGCATAGCACTTCTTTCTGTCACTCTATTTCCACTAGAACTTCCACCCATAAAAAAACTATATGAACTTCCATTTAATCTATTTTTAGGATTATCTCTAGATTTTAATAATTTCATAAAATAATTCATTCATACCTCCTAAATTTGAATACTAAAAAAGCACCTCTAATGAGATGCTTAATGCTGACGATATGATATTACACTACTTTTTAGATAAAGTTTCATTGAAAATCTTTTCAAATTCTTTGTCAGTTAGTTTATCGTTATTTTTACATATATATTTCCCAACAAAACCACTTTGTCTATCATACTCTTGTTCTCTAATAGTTAAGAAAAATTCTTGATGAAATTTTTTTATTAATTCATCACATTCATTTTTGTTGAATTTCAAATCTAATAATAAAACATTTCGAATAGATGGTAGCCATGCAGTATTAAATCTTCTAAAAATAAATATAGGTTTTACTTCTCCTTTTCCTTCTTCCTTATCTTTCTTCTCTAAATATTTGACAATACGCCAAATAATTATCCTTGCGCTTAACATCCCAACCTTTGTATTTGATGAAACGATATGATTTGCAAAACTAGATTTCTTACTTTTCGTAAAACCTGGATTCTTACTTCTAAAAGGAAAAGCTTCAAGATTAACAATTAACTTAGACATATCCTTTAACTTTCCCCACTCTTCATCATTCAAATTACTTATAAATTTTTGCATTGGTATTTGCTTTTTCTCTAAGTAATTAAAACAAATATGTGCAAAATAATGGGATAAGTAGTATGCGTCTTCTTTTGAACAAGTATTCTTTATCTTTTCTAATTCTTGATATAGAATGCTATTTTCGGTTTCGATATTTATAATATGATCTTTTATATATTCTTTTAAATATTCTTCTTTTTCTCCAAGAATATTTAACGAACTATCTTCACTATTAATTTCTTTTGCTTCATTAAAATAGGCATATACACCTACCTCTCTTTTTTTATCCTTTAGTGCAATATTTGGATTTACTAAACATAAAAATAATGTTGCTATATCAATATTACCTCTAACATGATTTGGTATACCATAGTGAAGATTTTTATATTGATTAGACTCTAATTCACATAATCCTTCCTCTATATTTAACCATGAAAAGTCTCGATAATCATTTTCTAGGGCATCTAAAAATTTCGAAGATAAATCTTCCACATTTTCTGAAGTCCATGGGTTATATTTTTCTATTTTCAACAATTCCTTAGAATCTTTAATTTCTCCGATATTTTCTTTGTACTTAGAAATTAGTTTATTAAAAGACATAATCTTTCCTCCAAATTAATTTTATATAAAGTATAACATAAAACTAAAACTATATAAATAACAATCCTCTGTCATCATAAACACTTTCTATATTTTGATTTCTACATCTTATCGCTCGATCTAGTGCCATAATTGTTGCGATTGCTCCATCAATTTTCTCTGTTGATTTTTCTTTATCTGCCTTAATGTTTCCTGCTGGATCACGTCTTATAAAAATATTATCCATATTCCATCTAAGTACTGGATTACCTCCGTGGGCTAGTTTTTGTTCAAGAACTAGCTTCATAAGTTCTTTGGTCGGTGGGCTCATATCTTTAAATCCTTGTCCGAATGGTACTACTGTAAAACCCATCCCTTCTAGATTTTGAACCATTTGAACAGCACCCCATCTATCAAATGCAATTTCTCGGATATTATACTTTTCTCCGAGTTTTTCAATAAATTGCTCGATATATCCGTAATGGACTACATTACCCTCTGTAGTTTGTATATAACCTTGCTTATTCCAAAGATCATAAGGTACATGGTCACGTCTTACTCTTAGTTCTAACGTATCTTCTGGAATCCAAAAATATGGTAGAACTATAAACTTGTCGTCTTCATCCAAGGGAGGAAATACCAGAGTAAAAGCAGTTATATCTGTTGTAGATGATAAATCCAAACCTCCGTAACATATCCTACCTAATAACTCTTCTTCATCAACATTAAAATTACAACTATCCCATCTATCCATAGGCATCCAGCGTACTGATTGTTTCACCCACTGATTAAGTCTCAATTGTCTAAAAGCATTTTCTTCTCCTGGATTTTGTTTTGCAGATTCACAAGCAGCTTTAACTTTATCTAACCCAACAGTTACTCCTAGTGAGGGGTTAGCTTTTTTCCACACTTTAGGATCAGTCCAATCATCATTTTCATCTGCACCATAAATTACTGGATAAAATGTTGGGTCTATTTTTCTACCTTCGAGTATATCTTTTGCTTTTTGATGAGTTTCATAACAAATACTATTTGTATCCGTGCCAGCAGTTGTAATTAAAAAATAAAGTGGCTGCATTCTAGCATCTCCACTACCTTTTGTCATAACATCAAATAACTTTCTATTCGGCTGAGTGTGCAACTCATCAAAAACAACTCCATGTATATTGAATCCATGTTTTGAATATGCTTCTGCAGATAACACTTGATAAAAACTATTAGTAGGTAAATACACTATCCTTTTTTGCGAAGCTAAAATCTTTACTCTACGATTTAAAGCTGGACACATTCTAACCATATCAGCTGCAACATCAAATACAATCGTAGCTTGTTGTCTATCCGCTGCACATCCATAAACTTCAGCACGTTCTTCACCATCTCCACAACAAAGAAGAAGTGCAATCGCAGCTGCAAGTTCGCTCTTACCCATCTTTTTAGGGATTTCAATATACGCTGTATTGAATTGTCTATATCCATTTGGTTTTATTATTCCAAATAAATCTCTTATTATTTCTTCTTGCCATGGTAATAATTCAAATTTCTTCCCTGCCCATGTTCCTTTAGTATGACTTAAACATTGAATAAAATTTACCGCATAATCTGCACGTTCCTCACTATATACTGATGTTTTAGCTTTAAATCTAGTGGGTTTATATTTCTTTTTTCTTCCCATAATCTCCTCCTCTGAGCATAAAAAATAGACCTTTCGGTCTACTTTCTTTTTATTCTTTTAGCAGTTTTTCATCGCCCATTCAATTGCATGTCCTGTATCTTCAAAAGTTGATTTTGAAATTTTGTTTAATTCTAATTTTTTAAAAGTATAGTTTCTTTTTACTTCTCCTTCTTGATATTTGATTTTATAAATAGCTCCTACACACTCATTTTTCCAATTTGTAATTCCTATTAGAACGTTGTCTCCAAATTTTAAAAATACACTTTTGCTTGATAAGAATCCTTTTTCCTCTAATTCCTCCATTGTTGTTTCTTTGAAAAATTTAATTCCGTTTTGTTCTTTAATGTTGTTCATTGTCTTTATCTCCTTTGTTTTCGTTACTATATATATCACTCTAAAAGGCTATAAAGTCAAGACATTCATTATTATTTTTTAATTATTTGGAATTTATCTTCTTCGGGTATTAAAGATAAAGTTGAACCATTATCCCATTTTACAAGAATCATACCAATATCATCAACCCCTAATACTGTTCCAAAAGTCCCACTTGGAGGTGCTTGAATATCATCCATTGAAATTAGTTTAAGCCTAGTGTTTTTTGGGAATTTCTCCTTTAATCTTATAATTTTTCTTTTTAAATCATCCATAATTATTTACCTGATAGGTCTTTTGCTAATTTATATAAAACTATTTTCATTGACTCTACTATGCAAATCATATCAAATTCTTCTTGAGTTGAATTATCATTTGAAAGTTTCCATAGTAGTTCACGATAGTAATTTGCAGATTCTAGAGCATCTTCTGTAATATCATGATGTTCAATAGCCAATCCTATCTTCCCTTCTCCTAAAAATTTTCTAACTCCTCTTATATACTTTTTTGTTCTGTCTACTTGATGTAAGGCTTGTTCTTTTGCTTCTAATCTTTCTATTGCATTTAACATTTTAAATCCTCCTTAGAATTCCTTACACTATATATCACTCTAAATGCTTTAAATAGCAAGTCTTATTTTAAAATAATTCATCAATTATTTTATATTCTTCTTCGAGTCTTGTTATTTCTTGTTTCAAACAATCTCGTTTAAAAGCATTTCTACAAGATTTAAATTGTCTTCTTAAAACCTCTAATTGAGTTTTTCTACTTGATAGAATTTCTATACCATTACCATGTTTTGCTTCTTCATAATCTTTTTTAAATCTTGTTTTCATATACTTAATCTCCTTTGTTTTGATACTATATATATCACTCTAAACATCGTATTTATCAAGTATTATTCACTGTTTTCTAAGTATTTCTTCACTCCGCTAAAAATATATAATACGCATGGTAGAGCTACTCCGTTCCCCCACATCTTATATTGTGCTGCATCCGAATAAGGATTTTTTAACCATGTTATTATATTATTATCAGTTTTTTGTTTTTTTCTATTTTTTATTTTTCTATTTGTTTTGAATACTTCTCTCCAAAAACTTAAATCTTCACCTGTAGGATTGAGTAGCTCTAACCTTTCACACCAATAATCTGGGAAACCTTGTAATCTACTACATTCAAGAGGAGTAATTCTTCGAACAGAATATCTATCATTTATAATAGGAGGATCTTTATAATCACTTGCGACTAATGTTGATACCTTATCTTTTATAGCTTTTGTATGATGATAATTTTTGCTAGTTGAATATATAGAAACTATTGCTACTCCACCCTGATTTGCATTAGGATTATTTCCTCCTGTATCCAAAGTTCTTGATGTAGCAGTTTCATAAACTTTGTATCGACTATTCTTAGTATTTAAACTTGTAAATCTCACATCATAATTTGCGATATTTTCAACTACAAAAGGTTGATTATTTCCTCCTGTTCCTAAATTACTTGATAGAGTCGGTGTAATATCTAGTGGACCTTTAAATCTACTATCTTGGCTATGATTTTCAAAAACAAGTGGTGGATGATTACTTTGGGCTCTTAAAGTTCCTGTTTTATTTAATGTAATATCTAGCCTTTCTCCACCTTGATCCATTAAACAGTACTTTGATATTTCAGTGCATTCTCCAATAACTCCGGTAACTTCTTGTTTCTTATCTGAGCACGATTTAAAATACCTTGGCAGGCTTTCTTCGTTAAATAATATTTCTCTTGCACCTTCTCCTGTAAAATCTGCGACAAGAAAGATTCTCTTACGTCTTTGGGGGACTCCGAAATATTGTGCATCCAAGACTCTCCATGCAATACTAAATGTTCCTCCCATAACACATCCTGCATTTTTCCATTTTGAAGGTTTAGGAATTGATATATTTTCACATTTGATTTTTGAGATTTGTTCAAGTACTTGTCTAAAGTCTTCACCTTTTGAACTTGAGAAAGCTCCACAGACATTTTCCCATATGATAATTCTTGGATATTTTTCATTTGTATTCTCCCTCATTTCCTTAATAACTCTTATTGCTTCATAAAATAAATTTGATTTACTTCCACTTAGTCCATCTCTTTGTCCTGCGATTGATAAATCTTGGCACGGACTACCAAACGTTATAATATCAACTGGCTTTATATTACCACCTTTAATATTATTAATATCTCCTAAATGAACTAAGTTAGGAAAATTCTTCTTTGTCACAAGAATTGGAAATGGCTCTACTTCACTCGCCCAAACTGCTTTCATTCCTAGAATCGTAGCACCTAATTCAAAACCCCCGGATCCTGAAAATAGACTACCTACTGTTAATTGACTCATCTATTTTCACCTCAGCATATGGAATCTTTTCTCCGTTTCTTTCTACATATATGTCATCAGAAATTCCAGTTAATTCAATATATCTTTTCACAGCAACATCAACAAATTTAGATTCTAATTCTATTCCATAGCATATTCTTCCACTCTGTTCGCAAGCTATTAAAGTAGATGCTGATCCTAAAAACGCATCTAGTACTAATCCGTTAGTTTGTGTACATTGCTTTATTAAATATACAATCAACGGAACAGGTTTACTTGATGGATGTCCATGTCCATCTGCTTTTGAATTATTAATACTATCAAATTCAAACACTGCTTTTTGTTTTTGATCTCCATACCAGATATGTTTTCCATCTTTTCTCCAACCCCAAATAATAGGTTCCATGTTGAATTTCCAATCTGTTCTCATAAGCGGTGCTCTTGGTTTTTTCCATATCAGACCAGCACCAACTTTGAATCCAGCATCTTCATATGCATCATAAAATATACGTGCTTTCATGGTTGCATAAAAGACATAAATGGATGCATCTTTAGCCATCGAGTTTTTACAATTACTAAAAGCTAATAGTAAAAATTCATACCCTTCTTTATCATTTAAATCATCATTTTTAATTTTTCCAGAAGCACTCTCAAGATTTACTAAATAAGGTGGATCAGTACATACTAAATTTACTTTAGTTTCTCCTAATAGTTTTAAATACGTTTCTTCTTTAGTAGAATCTCCACATATTACTTTATGTCTACCTACATGCCATATATCTCCCTCTTTTGTTATGCGTGGTTTTTTCAACTCTGCTTCTATATCAAAATTATCTTCTTCTCCTTCAAGGTCTTCATCAAATATTTTTGATAATTCTTTTTCATCGAATCCAAGCACGTCAAGATCAAAATCAGCACCCTGTAAATCTGATAATTCGATAGCTAGAAGTTCTTCATTCCAACCTCCTCCAAGTGCGAGTTGGTTATCCGCAATAACGTATGCTTTTCTTTGTGCAGGTGTTAGATAGTTTTCCTTTATACAAGGTACTTTATCCATTCCCAGTTTCTTTGCAGCCATTAATCTACAATGCCCTGCAGTTATTACATTCTCTTCTGAAATTAATATAGGATTTAAGAATCCGAATTCCTTTATTGAAGCCATCACTTTTGATATTTGCTCATCCGAGTGCGTCCTTGCATTATTGATATATGGTATTAATTCGTCAACATTTCTTAATTCATATTCTAATAGTTTATTCTTCATCTCTATACCTCATTAAAAAAGACCCCACTCAGCGAATTTTTCAAATCCGCCTACAGAGTCTATATATTCTTTTGCAATTCTAACAATTTCTTCATAAGGCATATCGCCTATATTTTCATCTCCAATTGCACAGCTAAATTCTACTGGGCTTTGAAGTTGTTGTGCTCTTAAAAACGAATATATATTTACCGAAACATCAGCTTTACTTAAATCTTTACCATGAAGACCTCCACCTGTCACAGAATCAGCCATATCACTACCAAGTTTTCTATTAGTAGCTCCTGTATCAACATCCGTTCCTCCAGTCCAATTTCCTAAAGGATTGATTTTAGCATTTGGATACATTTTTTTTAGTACTTTCGTTTTTACATTACTTTGACAAATTATCAATTTTTCGCCATCAAGTATGTATTTCCCATCATAGGGATACTGTGAATAAATATTTCTAGCTATTCTTGAGAGTTTTTTTTGTTCTTTTGAAATAGGCATACCTTTGAATATACCATTATCTCCACATCGTATTTTGTCATTTTGATTTTTATTTAATTTTTTATCCTGCGATACAATATTAACATCAGGATGAACTACTCCCGCTATTCTTCTAATTATTCTATGAATACTTTTTTTCTCAAAATCAACTGATGTTTCTATTATGACATGACATTTTCCATGACCTATCAGCACTTCTACAGCTACCTTAGGTTCTTTTTCCAGTTTGTATGCCAAATCTACAATTGCTCCAGCGATTCTATCCGCAATTTTATCTGGATGTTTTGGGTTTACTTTTTCTATCATTTTTAATCTCCATTCTTATAAATTTTTTCTTGAATTTAGTAGTTTTTCCATCAAATCATTTTGAGGTACTACTCCATCAAATTCAGTTTTACAATTCTCTTTTACGATTTGATATATTTCATTCCATAGCCTTACAGCTTGATTCATATAATTTATTCCTATATTTATAAATGGTGATGGAATTGGTTTTCCAGTAGTAGGGTGTTTAGATAAAAATCCTAACTTACTAGTCATATCTTCACATTGTAACCATCTTGCACTACTCATAGCATATCTTTCAATGAGTGGCTTTGGAACATGATTTCCCATACTAAGGCTATCCAACCATTTCCACGTTTCTTCATAAATTTCTTTAGCTTGTAATACACTACCATCTTTTTGTGTTGATGATAATACTTCATGTGGTTCAGGCATTTTTACACCTTCAAGATCAGGAATATCTAATACTTCTAGTGTTCTTCCTCCAGGATTTCCATTTAGTGCTTTTTCTACAACTGATTTTTTCTTTCGACCTGCACCTATTCTTTTGCCACCACGTCCGCCAATATTATTCGATTTAGTCGGCATTTAAAGTGTCTCCTTCCCTCTTTTTATTTTTCACTAAGTTCGCTTATTTCAAGCTTTTCCCTATTACCCTTTTGAATTCGCACTTTTTGTGCATCTTTGCCCACACCCGTTATGTTTTCATTTTCTTTTCAGAGATTTTCAATCCCCCTTCCAGAAAATTTTTCACAAAAATTATTTTTGTCTAACTTTTTTTCTCCATCTACTTCCATCACTCGCATGAATTTTAGCGTGACAACTTTTACAAAGAGATATTAAATTACTCTTACTATGTGTTCCACCTTTGGATAAAGGTATCTTATGATGAACCTCTTGTACTTCTCTCATCAATCCATCTGAAAAACATAGTTCACAATAAGGATGTTCTCTAACATAACTAGCTCGAACTTTTCTCCATGTTGATCCGTATCTTTTCCTTGTTTCAGGATTTCTATCTTGCATCTCATATCTTCTATTCTCTAGTCTTTCATGTTCATCACAAAACTGTTTATCTGTTAACCTTGGACAGTTTGGATATGAGCATGGTCTCTTAGGTTTTCTCGGCATTACTTTCTCCTCTCTTTAGCATAATAAAAACCCTGTAGAAAGATCTACAAGGTTTATTTTCTATTTTCCACATTTTAATTATATCAGAAAAGTATACTCTCATTCACTACCATTTCCTATCATCTTTTAAAATTTCTTCAATTTTTTTCAACGCCTCAGTTCTTTTTCTATACACCTGCTGTATACTATACTTCATTTCAACGGCAATTTTCTCCCAAGACAAAAATGATAAATATCGATTTTCTAGAAGTGTACGATACTCTGAGTTCTCAACTTTTTTTATTATTGTCATTATCTCTTTTTTTAAATCTACAAGTACATCAATATCACTATTAATTTCTTCTTGCAGTGTTATAATTTTTAAAATCGTATCCTCCATTTTTGATGTTCCATTATTTTTATTACCTGGCATATCAGTTAAGGTTGCAGTACATTTTGTAGCCAACGCACTCAATGATTCTATTTGACTAAGCTTTGAATTAATCTGTGTATCTAAATGTCTAGCTTGATTTAGATATTCTTCCGTTCTCATACTTTATCCTCCTATTCTAGCTTTTACTGCTCTCATCAATGCTTCTTGGGTTTTATCTTTTCTTTTTAAACTTTTCATAATATCTTCGTCAATAGTATTTTTTGTAATTAAATGATGAATCACTACCGTGTCTTTTTGTCCTTGTCTATAAAGTCTAGCATTAGTTTGTTGATATAATTCAAGAGACCATGTAAGACTAAACCATACTAGTGTGGATCCTCCACTTTGTAAATTCAATCCGTGTCCTGTACTTGCTGGGTGTATTAATGCAAGATTAATCATTCCCATATTCCATTGTTTTATATCATCTGCAGTTTTAATCTCTCTTACTTTAAATCGTTTTTCAATTCTTTCTTTATCTGCCTTAAACCAGTAAGCAATAAGTACAGGTTTCCCATTTGCACTCTCAATTATTTCTTCAAGTTTATCTAACTTTTTATTATGAATTTCATAGAATTTTTTATCATCATCGTAGATTGAACCATTAGCTAGTTGAATAAGTTTATTTGAAAGACTTGCTGCATTTATAGCGTCTATTTCTTTTTCTTGAATTGTCATTACCATTTCTTTTTTAAACTTTTTATATTTAATCTGATCTTCTTCATCAAGATTTATTTCAAGGTCATTTAGTATCAACTCTGGCATTTTCAAATACTCTGTAGATTTCATTGATATTGTCATATCTGCAAGCCTACGATATATTCTTTCCTCAGCGTGTGGCTGTGGTTTATAAGAAAAAATTACCACACCATTCCTTTTATCTGGTAGAAAGTACTCGTTCCTATAATGCGTTATATAGCGACCAAGCCTTTCTCCTAAATCTAGCACTCTAAACTCTGCCCATAAATCCATTAATCCATTACTACTTGGTGTCCCAGTAAGACCTACCACTCTTTCAAAGTAAGGTCTTATTTTTAATAAACTTTTAAATCGTTTTGAAGTATGCGATTTAAATGAACTGAGCTCATCAATAATTAACATATCAAAGTTAAAGTCTATTCCACTTTTTGTTACTAGCCAATCTACATTTTCACGATTAATGATATAAATGTCTGAGTTTTGTTTTAAAGCTTTTAGTCTTTCTTTTTCATCTCCAACTACAATTGAATATCTTAAGAGATTGAGATGATCCCATTTTTCTATTTCATCTTTCCACGTTGACTGGGCTACTCTTAACGGGGCTATAATTAGTACTTTACTAATTTCAAAACTATCATACATAAGTTCATTTATAGCTGTAAGTGTTGTTATAGTTTTACCTAAACCACAGTCAAGGAACAAAGCAGATACCTTATGTGCTAAAATAAAATCTTTGGCATAATTTTGATAATTATGTGCTACATATCTCATCTAAGATTTCTCCTATCTTCTCTTTTTCATCAAGTGTGTATACTTTAAATCCTAACCGCCTTAATTGTTTCATTCTTAATTCTTGAAGTGGTCTTGGTTTCTTACCTTTTTGCTTAATCTCAACGAAACCAACAGTACCATTTTTCATCAATATTATTCTGTCTGGAATTCCTGTCATACTTTGACTATTAAATTTCAAACATAAACCATCTCTTCTATTAACTTCTTTTACTAAATGTTGTTCTATTAAGCTTTCTAGCATACTCTCCTCCAAAAGTGTAAGACCATGAACCCCATTTACCTATATTATATATATATTATTTTTTTATTATTATAGAAAGGTTATATATATATGACTATCATAAGTCGTCATAACGTTGATATAATAGGGTTTTAATAAATTCCATGACAGTCTTCTTCATAACTTTTTTATTTTTGTAAATCACACTCACTTTATAAAAAGTATTGAAATTGACCATCATAAACTTACACTACTCTAAAAAATTAGATTTTAATTTTAATCCATAAATAAAAGATCCTTTAGTCATTTTTCTTTTTCTAAATCCTTCACTCAAAAGTGCATTATAAAAGTCTGTAGTACTTCTCGTAAAAGCTCCAGTCCTCATGCAAAAAGCTCGGTACTCGGAGTAAAGCAGCCCACTTTTTTCAGTATAACTGATATCAATTTCACAGCATTCTTCTAAAAATTCTCCTAGCCAGTTATTGTCCTCTTTGTATTTTTCAATAGCATCTTTTACTACTTTTGGTTTTTCTAGCTTAAAGTTAGCTTCGATTACTTCTTTCGATCCAGTGAGTATCCACTCTAAAATTGCACCCCCAGCATTTTCATAAAGGTAATCAGCATAGTTTTTGATGTCACCTTTGCCTTTAATCTGTGCGTTAAAAGGAATTACAATAAGTCTTCTCCACGTTCCATTATCTATCGCACCTACTTTTGGCAAGTGATTAGTATAAAGAACAAGAGTATGTGAAGGAACATAACTAAATGGTGATTTGAATTTTTTCTCAGCAAAAATTTCATCTGTCGAGCAAAGTTGTTTTACGTTTGATGTATTCATTCTCATTCCCTCTTCAAGTTCAGCTGCAATAAGAAGTCGTTTCCCTTTTGCCTCTGCTAGTTCAGGTTTTACATTTCTTCTACATCCCACAGTTAGCATGTCTGCAGATATATTCCCACTATAACTGCCAAGAACCCTCGCTACTACATTCCAAAATGTACTTTTACCATTACTCCCCTCACCATAAGCAATAATTAACGCTTCGACATAAACCTTTCCAACAACAGCTAAGCCTACTATTTTTTGAACATATTTTATGAGTTCCTCATCACCTAAAAAAAATGTCCTTAGCGCCTCTTCCCATAATTTTTTACCTTTATTTGATGGATCAATACTTGTTTGTTTACTTATAAAATCATTGTAGTCATGTTCTTTTGAAAGACCCGTTTTTAGATTATAAGTTTCACTTGGTGTATTTAATAAAAACTCATCTCTATCAAGTGAAGTAGGTTCTATTTGAATTAAAGGACGCACTTCTTTTAATGTAGACCAGATATTTTTACTATCACGTCTTTTAATAGCATACTTCTCATAAGCTAAAGCTTGTTCATACTTTTCTACTATTCTCCTTTGGTTATCATCTAAGTTTTCCTTAACTTTCTTCATACCTAAACTTGTTATCATCGGCATAACTCCTGCGTCAGTTAATTGTTTTAGACATAAATTTATTTCATCATGTGCTTCTTTTAATTGTAGTTTAGTTAGTTCATGGGCTACAGCCTGTACGTTTGGTACAGACTCCTCCCAGTAGCTTCCGTTATAAACTAAATAATCGGTTGCTGGAGAGTATTTTATTCTGTCTTGAAACTCTCTAGAAAGAACTATAGCTTGACCTACATCTGAATAATCTGTAGGCTTAAATTTAAATTCCTGATTGTAATCTTCGGGTTTAATATACCCTTCTTGACTAGCAATTTTCTTTCCGAACTTAGTTGCACTATACCAGATGGAGTTAAGTTCGCTGTCATCTAAAGGTGGTGTGCATTTAGAGGCTTGTTCTAAATACATAGAATAACTTTCATCGGTTGCTCCGTATCGTTTTATAATCTTTCCAGCTAAATGACTCATAGTAGAATTACGACTACCTTGTTCGATTACTGGTGTATGCTCCTTTGATTCTAAAAGCGTAAAAGCATCTGCAAGCCCAAGTATTTCATCTAAATTCTTTTCACCATCAAACCAAATAACTTCATCAGTAATATTTCCGAAAATAAATCTTGAACAATCCAAAGCATTTTTATCAAAAAAGTTATATTTCTCATACACTTGTTTCTTAAAAATTTCACATTCATCTGATGTCAAAAATAACCTATGTGGGATATAAACATGATGTCTAGGTCGAGCTACTTTCCCATTCTTTTCTTTATTATTATTTCGACTAGGAACTACAATATGACTTGCTCCTTCAAGTAAATACTCATAATCTTCTGGATAAATCCAATCATTTGGATTATCACTATGTTCATTATCACAATCAAAAACATCACAGTCACACTCTAAGAAATTATCTTTATTTCGATAATTATTTTTAAAATTAGCGCATACGTGATCAAAACGCACTATCTCTTTTAATTGTTCCATATTTTCTATTAAACACTTAACATCATAAATGCAATTCTTAGCGTTACCTTGAAAGTTTGATCTATGAATAGTTAACCTCATATTACTTTACCTCCGTAAAATACTTTATAGTTTTATGATATTTTTTAGCTACATCAATTTCTACTTTCATACCTTCTGTGATATTGTCACCTAAAGCCCAGATTTCACTGCATTTTCCAAGTAGAATGATATCCGCAAACATAGCATTTTTCCTATCTACTTCATTTGAGTCATCCATAAATGGAAATAACACATGAGGTATTATTGGAATATTACCCTCCATATAAGCAAGTCTTCCTAGCTTTATAGCCTTTTTAGTATTAGTTTCAATATCGCCTCTGAACGGAGCGCAAATATAGACCAAAGGTTTATAAGCCTCTTTCTTTTCTAATTTGATTTTCCTTTGACTCTTACTCATTGATTTTTTCCTCCCATTTTTGTTTGTACCACTCTAAATGTCGCTTCCTATCTTCATAGTTAGGAAAAGCGACCAAAAGTCCGATATCTACCTTTTGTAATTTTTCAATCAAGTTAATTTGAACCTCTGTTAAATAAGGACGAATACTAGTCCCTTTTTCAAGATTATTCTCTAAACGGAATTGTTTAGCAGACTTTCCTAAGACAATACGATTAATCATGTCACATTCATTACTAAAATGATACGGTTTTGGCTTTTCATGAAGTAATTTGATATTTTCAGTTAATAATGGAAACTCAGTTCTTGCTTTTACTAAAGACTTAATAAGTTCTTCCATTTCATTAAAACGTCTAATATATAATTCTTTAAATCTTAATGCTTTTTTCCCTGTGTACCCCATTACCAAGATAGTAAAACCGTCACGTGTTAAATAATAACAAGGTCGTTTTTGATTTTGCTTATCTTTATATGACCCCAGCGCAAAATTGCGCTCAGCAAATTCTTTACTCAACCCAGAATTGGGAGCTGCTATATTTCGAATATCTCTTAAAACTTCTTTATGATTTTTCTCGAAAAACTCTGCCACATACAAACTGTCAACTCTTGCAATATCCTTTTTATCTGCGAATAAACCATATTCATTTTTTGGTATTAGTTCCTTCATATTGAACTACCTCCTGTAATTATATTTAATGAGGAATATTACTATCCCTCCATATCACAGGCAATAAAAAAGAGTGAGAATTTAACCTCTCACTCAAATTTTTAATCTTTCATATAAAACTCACACGTATATCCATCTGCAGTAAGTATCAATCCCTTTGCCCAATAAGGTACTCGACTCATAGTTTCACAAATATCTTCTAGCTTTGTATTCTCGAACGCCTCTATAATTATTTCATCATGAACATGGGCTACAATATTATATACACTTAAATTTTGTAAAGAAAACATCAGTATATCTCTTGAAATGGCCTGTACTATATTCTCTACAAACTTAGGTCCGTAACTCTCTATTCTCTCCCACTTTTTAGCTACACCTACTCCTTCATAAGTGACTGATTCACCTCCAAATTTATTAATTTCAATTTTTGGTTTAATATATGTTAGTTTTCTTCCACTTGGTAGTGTTATTCGAAGTAATCCACTCCTACATTCAAACTCTATTCCGTGCGTTCTAGTCAAACCTTTCATAACTATCGCATCTTTTATAGCTTTATCTACTGCCCACCAAAGTGCTACTATATTCTGATTTGCTTCTCGCCATGATAAAACAAGTGGCTTTAATTCATCTTCTTTAAGTCCCATGTCAAGAGCACCCATTGCAGTTAGTGCTCCTACTGATCCGCCGTAGCCACACGCTAACTCCGCTATCTTACCTTTTTGTCTTAATTCACCATTTATGCCATGTTTAACAACAGGAACACCAAACATCTGTGAAGCTGACATACAATAAATATCCCCACCTTTTTTAAACAATTCCTCTCGCCAAGTTTCTCCCGCAAACCATGCGATAACTCTTGCTTCTATTGATGAAAAATCAGCTACATAAAACTTCATATTTTCTTTTGGAACAAAAGCTGTTCTTATAAGTTGTGAAAGAATATCTGGTACATTATCGTATAATAATTCAAGAATATCTTCATCTCTACTTTTTATTATTGATCTAACCTCAAAGAGTTCTTTCATAGTATTCCTTGGTAGATTTTGTAATTGTACATTACGCCCAGAAAATCTCCCGGTCCTATTAGCACCTAAAAATTTAAACATTCCTCTACATCTATTATCCTCACAAGCTACATCTTTCATAGCTTGATATTTCTTTATAGATGATTTTGATAACTGCATTCTCAAAGCTAACGCTTTTGATACTTCTCCTTTGGTAACCTTAACAAGTTCTTTAACTGATTTTTTATCTAAACTTTCAGTTTCAACACCTTGTTCACTCAACCAACCTTTTAGCTGAACTACTGAGTTTGGATTTTCTAACTCAGTCAAAATTTGTAATTCACTCATTAACTTCGTTCTTACTTTGTCATCTATGGCTATCACTCTATTTACAAAATCTAAGTCTACTTTAATTCCTCTATCATTAATTTCTTGGTCTAAATTATACTCTTCCCATATAAAATCGGGTACTGGAAACTTCATAAGTTTACATTGTATTTCTTTTTCTGTATCAACATCACGAATATTATAGGTTTTAAAAGCCTCCCATTTTATTTTATCGTGATATGGAAAGTTTCTATTTCTAAATCCATTTGATTTCGTTGGTGTACAAGGTACACAAAAATATTTTATCAGATCTTTACCTTCAATTAATTTTTGCTTTTCAAGTCCTAATACTTTCCCTACACCTTCAAGAGAAAATGGCAACCCCATATATGCACTCCATATCATTGTACATCTCCAGCTTTTTGGATTTAAATATGTTCCTTTAGTAAGTTTTAAAAATCTCGATAAACATATTCGTTCAAACTGTGCATTAAATGCCCACTTAATGACATTATCATCTAATAGCGCTTGTATTATCTCTTCAGATAATTCTTCTCCACTTGCTATGTCAACTATCTTAGTTTTACCTCCATCTATAGAATATGCAAAGAGGAGGACTTCAAAGTCCTCACTCTCTACATATTTATATACCCCAGACTTTGATATATTGATACTAGAGAATGTTTCAATATCAATATTTATAGTCTTCATTTTCTTAATTTCTCCCTTATGTTTACATACAAATCTACTAATTCTGTTATTATAAACTCACCAACATAAGTTGCAGCAAGTAGAACAATTAATAGATTAAGTATCTCTGAAATATTCATTTTTTCGTCCTCCTAAGCTAAGAATTCTTCATCTTCTTCAGTTGTAAAATCATCACTTGCACTACTACGTCCACCTAGAGGTTCACCATCACGAAGTTTTTGAATATTTCCTAACCCACAAGCAATCCCTTTATTTCCATTAGAATTAAATGCATAAAAGTTAAGTGATACTCTACCGTAACAACCGCTATAAACTTCTGAGCGATCTAATATTGGTTGCACATTATTATCTACGATTTGAGGTGCTGTAGTAGAATTAGCATTGATAAAATAATGTCCTTTGTATGCTTCATCTTCTCTTTCTATATCCCCGTCACGTAGCGGTAATTTAAGCGTAGCTTTATTAGGTTTTTTCCCTCCAAACTTCGCTAATCCATCTTCAATTGCTGCATCCACTGCTTTATGCACAGCGTTAATAGTTTTAGTATCAGACTTTGGAATCAATACTGACACACTGTATCTTTCCTTACTACCATTAATTGAAACTGGCTCCCATCCGTTAAAATATGAAAATCTTGTGTTTACTCCTGTTACTACTTTTGTATCTTTTATTGCCATGATTATTTTTCCTCCGTTACTTTAAATTCTTTATTTACATCATGTTTAACTATTTCTTTTCTTTTATCACTTTTTAAAACAAGCGTTGGTTTACCTTCAGGTTTTATTATGTAATCTCCTAGAAGTTCATTAAATTTATCTTTTCCTAATAGTTTTTGAAGTTCGGTTAATGTTAGTAAACTTGTTTTATAGATATCGTTATATCCATTTTCTTTTAATATCTCTGCAACTCTTTCTTCATCTTTAATTTTTCTTATAGATCTACCTTCTACTAATTTAAAATTCGACCATTCTTTATCATTCTCTAAGGTTATTTTTGTTGCATATTCTTTTATTTCACTAGCCCATTTCACAAGATCATCAATATGTTCTAGTACCTCTTCTATCTCAGCATCATTTAATAGATGCGGTGAACATAGTTGAAACCTCATAAGTTTATCATGATAATCTTTTCGAGCACGTAGTACAACATTACAATTAGAAAACTGACACCAAGGTCCATAAGTTACAACCCCAAGTCCATTAAAAGCTAACTCTGCTTTTTCTTTGAGAACAGTATCTGCCCAATTTTTAAGTTCTTCTACTGATTTTTTGCTAGATGAAATATTATACTTTCTCGGTTGGAAAATAGTCATAACAACTTCATCAATATCATATAAAGCATCATAAATATTTAATGCACCAAGTGCATATAGCATCATCTGTGGATTTTCCTCAGCACTTACTTCGACTCCACGTCCATATTTTAAGTCAATAATATGTAGTATCTTATCCGCAATTATTATACAATCTCCTGTTCCAAAACCGTCTGGGACATAATTTGAAAAGTCCAACCTTTGTTCGATTAAAACTATCGGATCTTTAGTAGATTTCTTAATATTTTCTATTGTTTCTACTATATAATTAACATAATCATCTGTATAACTATCCATATCCTTATCAAAATATTTTAGCTTAGGTTTTCTAATTTTTTCTCCTAATACTTTTCTTAGCTTATATTCAGATAGTCTATGAGCATCAGTACCTTCATTTGCTACTTCAGATACTTCTTTTTCAAAGAAGTTTTCTAATCTTGGTAGCGGTGGACAAGTAAGCCATCTATGAGCACTTGATGCATTCAACAAAGCATGTTTTCCCATATTAAAGTTCCTCAGCTTTCTTCATTAGTTCAACGTAGTGTTTAGCTTCAACTTCTGATAGCTTGCTTACACCATAAGTTTTAATTAACTCTCTTACCTCTGCTTGCTTACCTTCTTGGGCTTTTTTAGCTAGTACCCCACGTACTTCTTCAAGGGTAATTATTTGGTCTTCTTTAGTAGAGTTAGTTATTAATTCAGAACTCACATCTTCGACTACTTTTGATTTTTCTTCAACAGAAGTTTGTTCTAATTTTCCCTCAGTCATTACTTCACAAAGACTTTGAAGACTATCCGCTAATCGTCTTATATCCTCTATAACACTAAGCAATTGTTTTGTTTGACTCATATAGATTCACCCCTTTCTTAATTTCTTTAACATCTACAGAATGAATTGTCTGACCAGGTTTTAGTAAGTATACTTGAGTATATTCTCCAAATAACCACTGAACAATTTTCCTTGGTATCGTTATTCGAGATGCTTTTAAAATTTGAATCTCTTTATGATTTGAATCTGATACATTGATAATAACCTTATGTTTCATCAGTATCCCTCCTATTTATAATTTGTAAGTTAACCCCTACATATCTTAGTCAAAAAAAGAAGGAGTATTTTTAACCCCTTCTTATATTTTTATTAAATTTTCATTCTTAGTTTTTCTAATGCTTTTTTATGATACTTTGTTACCATAGCATTAGAGATTCCCATTTCAGCTGCAATATCTATTTTCTTCATGTTTTCTAAATAGATTTTTTCAATAACTAGTTTCTCATTATTAGTCAGTATTTCAAATGCGGTTAAAATTTCATCTGACCATTCAAATTCTGTATTTTTTAAAACCATATTCTCTATAGCTGATTTATCAGAATTAACTAAATCTGCATCTAGAGATAAATTATAATTTCTTGGAAATTCCTCATTTTCATAATAATCTACATCTGATTTTTGAGGTTCATAACCATGATTATTCTTAAATTCTTCTATAAAGTTTTCTCTCCAAGCTTTTATTATGTCTTTTTCTTCTTTTGTTCTTCCCGGTCTAGCATTTTTACAATTATTATAGACCTCACTATCATCTATCGAATGAAGTAATTTTATATCCGCTTCTGTGATTCCATCTTTATCAATTTCTAAAGTATATTTATCACCATCTGCAAACTCATAACTATAAGTCATTCTATCATCTTGATAAGTTTTTCTAGTACGTAGTGTAATAAATCTTTTATTTGTTTTTGTAATAATCACCATAGTGACCTCTTTCCCACTCAGGTGAGATCACAAATGAAGTTTTATTACTATGAGACTTCTGTAGTGTAAAATATGGCACACTAAAATTACGGAAAGCACATAGAATTTTAAATAAGTTAGCAAAATAACCTTTATCGTTATCTCGGACTTATCTATTTAATTCATTTGTATCTCACCGTCTTAGTGGCCACTATGACTTTTTGAGTAATTATATTTAAATAATAAATTCTGTATATTTTACAGATTATTTGAAATTTAATCTTTATACGGTTTTCCGAATGTGATATAATATATCTATAAACAACCGTTTTCTAAAATATAGATTTTTTATTATTTATACTATATATCTTAACGTTACTTTGGTTACTTACAATAGTTACCAAGCGTTACTACGGTTACTAACGTTACTATTTTTATATAAAAAGGGGGGCATGAAGATGTCTAATGAACACTATCCATATTTGTGTGGAGGAATATTGTTAAATTTACTAATTGAAGCAAAAAAAACTCCGGTTAATTCTAGGGAAAAACTAAACTGTAAAAAAAGTTCAGTATCTGATTCAAATATATTAAAAGGATTAATTAAACTTGTTACAGGTGAGGAAGTTATAGCCTCACCAGCTACGTTAAAAAAAGATACATCGCGTTATAAAAGATGTGAGATAAATAATAGCTCTATAATAACTTTTACAGATTCAAGTACAGTAAAAATATTTAGAGATAGAGTTAAAAACAGTTGTTGGGAAATTCTAGATGAGACAACTTCATTTATTACTACTTTTTTATCTGAAGCAAAATTAGAATGGTTTTCAAAAGCTATTTTAGAAATTATTACTAATGACACCTCTATTCCAGATAATACATATTTTAAAACAACACATATGAAAAAAATAGAAAAAAAAGAATTGAAATATACTCATACTATTGAAATTGAAATTTTTCTAATTAGTGTACTTATATATATAATAGATAAAAAACAAAATAATAAATTAGGAAGAACGACAATTGAAAAGTATTTTACTCAAAATGGAGCATATACACAGTGGAAATTAACACATCCTATCGGACAAACAATTAATCAAAGTATTCATGTCAATAATTTTGATAAAACAAATCATTTAATGAAAAATAACAATACTATATTAAAAAATAATATAAACAAAGAAATAAATTATAATAACTTTGTATTTACATACAATCAAACATCTTTCTCTCATACCAATAATAGCATGATTGATTATAATATATTTTATAATTTAATTGTTGGGGGAATAGAACATGCGGACTACAAAAATGGAAGTGCAACAACTGGATCATTTATTATTCATAAAGACAGGGTTATAAATGCATGGTGCGATGATTTAGTCAAACCTTTGTCTATATTAGGCATGAAAGAACGTGAAACTTTGACTTTACTACCTACTATTTTCGTGGCAGATCAAGGGGGCAATAAAAATAATAAAGAAAATTTAGTTTGCTTTGGTTACGTAAAAAGAATAGATGTTTCAGGCAACTCTGTAAAAGTAGTTTTTGAAATCCACAGTAAATTTCAACTTGATGTTCTATACAAAAATAGCTTAGAACTTGGAATCGAAAGATTCGAACTTAATAATACACATTGGGCCGTAAAACAAGTCAATTTAGAACGAGAGTTAACAAAAATTTTTAATAGATAAGACTATATATAAATAAAAAATTATGTACCCTAGTAGTAATTTTTATAAAAATGATATGTAATTAATCTTATCTGTATATAATTAATTATAAATAAAAATATTACTCTTTAGGAGATTTTTGTATGGGTGAAAAAAATATTCAAAATTGGAACAACATGTCATAAATATTTTTAACTCTTCATCTAAATTTTTATATAATGATACTACTTATTTTGTTTTACAATGTGACAAACCTAGACCTCAAAAATCAGGTGAATGTAAAACTGATGTATATGTAGAATTAAAAAATCTTGACACAAACGAAATATCAGAAATAAAAATCAGCTGCAAATTACCGTCAAATGAATTTCAAGAAAACAAGATTAACTCAAATCGTGCTCTAAATATTTTTGGTAAAGACTGGAAAGACATTCTAAAACAAGCTAACTTATCTATTAAACATAAAATTGAAGAACAAATTATTATTAATCCCAAAGGAAAAGGACGTATTAAAGAAGGATTTCTTACTATAGGTTGGAAACTAGAAATTACTACAAAGGAAAGAACATTGTCAGCTCCCCTTCCACTTTCTACTAATGAAATTAAAAACTCTATTTATCGTGGTATAAACCAAACTGAAGTGTTACAATAGATGTGAGACAAAATAAAAAAAAAGAAAAGTAAATTCCTGTATAATGAAATTACGACAAATCAAAAAAGGAATTTACTCTTATGAATACTATTATATCAGAAAATCTAAAAAATACACAACGATATATGCCTCATACTTATTGCGTTACAATAGATGTGAGACAAAATAAAAAAAAAAGAAGAAAGCTGGTAAAATTATTATAAGTAGTCATACAAATAATAAAGAAGCTTTTTTTCTCATGACTATTTTATATTTTAATACAAAAAAACAATACAGACTCAAAGATATTTATCTCATACATTAACAGAATTTTACGCAGTAAAAACATACGGAAGATGTCTCTCTATAAAATTTGTATGTAGAAGATATAAAATATCAAAAGCATCTCTTATGAGATGGAATAAAAAATTTGATGGTACTAAAGAATCATTAATTGATAAATCTCTCATAAAACTTTATCTAAACACCCTAATTCTTATACAGATGTAGAAATATCTTGGATCAAAAGCTATATTAGACGTAATCCTAAGATTTCTTTAGTTGAGCTATTCTATAAACTTAAAACAAAGAAAAAATATAATAGGCATCCTTGCTCTCTTTTTCGTGTTCTTAAAAAACTGGATTTTTTTAAATATAAAAAAAAAGAAGAAGAAGGTGTATGTCCCTAAACTTTATGATATCCCTACTAAATTAGGTGTTAAATGGCAACTTGATGTTAAGTTTATTCCTAAAATGCTATGTCGTTCAATTTCCTGATAAATTTTACTAATATACTGCTATTGATGAAGCTAGTCGTGAACGTTTTATTTATCCTTTCAAGGAATAAAGTTCCTACTCTACTATTCAATTTATTAAAATGACTATTGACTATTTTGGATACAAACCCAATACCATACAAACTGACAATAGGGCTGAATTCAGTTATTTTAAAGAAATTAAACGCAGTCATCTTTTTGGTGTTTTATGTAACGAACTAGGTATTATTCATGAATTAATTCGACCTAGAACACCTAGGCATAATGGTAAGGTTAAACTCAGTCATAAAAATGATAATGAACGTTTCTATTCTACTTTAAATTTTTATTCTTATGATGATTAAAAATTGCAAATGAATTGTTATTTATACTATTCTAATAGACTTTCTATGCAACTTTCGGTTGGTTGTCTACTGTTGAAAAGAGAAAACAGTTGTTAAATATAACTTAAAGACTTATTCGCTTTTGTATTTTAGCTTTTTTCTTAATATATTCAAGGGCTTCGCTAGTTTGTTTCGAAACCCCTTGACTACATTAAATCAAAAAGCTGTTTTATCTCTAGCGAATAAGCCTCCTAATTCTAGTAAGTTATTTATAATTTTTTCAAAAAAATTATATCATATCTTTCTTTTATTTTTATTATTTTTTGTCTCACATCATTGACAAACGTACAAAATATTTATATTACCTACTACTATAAATATTATTCTACTGACATATAGGTTCTATTTTTTATTTCCTTATGTTTCAATTAATCCTAATGATACAAATTTTGCTAAATATTTTCTAACTGTTGAGGATGACTTCCTTCAACAGAGTAACAGTAATACTCGTGTGATTTTGTGAATATTTTTTAATAAAAGGATAAACTTTACTTTCTGCTGGTATTAAATTATCTGATAACTCTAAAACAGTATCAGAAATGTGATTTGTTTTATATAGATTCCAAAAAACTTACTTCGTACATAAAAACCATTCAGAAATAGTATTTTATTATTTAATATATTATCTTATTCTTACTTCCTTATACTCATTTAATCTCTCATCACTACATGTGCTTTCTGCATTATTATAAAGAACTCTTAATGCCTCACCAGTTGTTATATTATAATTATTTCCTATAATAACAGATAAAGCTGCAGTTACGAATGGAGTAGCAATACTTGTTCCAAAACTAAACGTATATCCTCTTGACAATCCCCCCATATATCCTATAACATTAAATGGAGATGTATTTGAAGTATATGTAAACACCATTTCCTCAACATTTATAATTTTCCTATTGTTATCATATTCATAATTCCCTGCTGGGGCTACTATATTAATTAATCCATAATTTGAATAATTTGCCAAATTTCCATTTCTGGTACTAGCTCCTACTGACACAACACCTTCCAATCCTCCAGGTACATGTATCTTATCAAACTTACTCAAATCATTTCCCTCGTTACCAGCAGAAGCAACTATTATCACATTATTTTCTTTAGCATACTGGATTGCTTTAATATACATATCTATAATATATTTTTCTTCTTTTATATTAGGATTTTTATAACTTCCTAAACTTATATTTATAATTTTAGCACCATCATCAATAGCATCATAAATTGCTTTGATTATATTCAATGATATACCATCATTAAATTCTTTCATAACTTTATAAGGAATTATCTTCACATTTCTGTTTAAAATCAGTATCACTCCCGAAACTTGTGTTCCATGTCCAAAAGTATCTATTAATCCATGTGTATTATCCCCTAAATAATCCCTACCTTGTAATACATTATTTTTTATCTCTGGATGTTCATTATCTACTCCACTATCTATTACTGCTATTTTTATTTCTTTGCTAGTTGTAATTCTTTTAGGCATAACCCTTTTATACGCCCACATAAAACTATTACTATAAATTTTATTCATATATATTTATTCCTAATTATAATTTAACAGTAGTATATTTGGAATATTTCTGTCTAAAATTCTAAATAGTTGATACACAACACCTAGATATCCTACAAATATACTTTTAGATTTCATGTATACTCGCCCCTGTAATCTAAAATATAAATTTTCTTTATATTCATTCACCATTCTTGATATTATAGCTTTTTTTAAGTCTGAATATGTAAAGATTCCATAACTAGTTTCCAAAGTTATAATTAACTCTAATAATCCTGCATTACCATGACATAAACTATCATTTTCAAACTCTTCTGGCATAAATGTTGATAATAAACCTAAAATATCATTCTTAGATTTATTAGATGATATACATGATAATACTATTCCTATATTTCCCTTACACCAACTATTATTATTTACTAATTTCATATTGATTTGACTAGAATATATATTATACTTACTATCTAAAGAATATACATGATATAAACTACCTATTCCATGAGCAAAACTATTATCTGAATTAACATTTTTAATAATTGCCCCTTTTAATAAATTACTATATATTGTATAATATTTATCTTTTTTAGTTATATCATACACTACATAGCATAATTTAATATAGCTACTAATTCCTCTAATCCAATCATAATCATGATTTTCAGATAAATTTTCATAGAAATCTAATATTAGTTTTTCAGCATATTTTAAAGAACCTTTGTTTTTATTTAATTTATAATCAAGCAATAAAGGGTATATTAAACTATAATTCCCATAAAACACACTATATCCTTTATTGGAATTTTCACTCAATGATTTTATCGTATTTTTTATATAATTTTTTATTTTACTACAATTAATTTTAAATCTATATTCATATATAACGTAAAATATATATACTGAAGATAATCCATCGTACATATTGTCTTCTAACCCAGTAATATTATCACCAAAGTCTCTCGTAGTAATATCAAGCCAATTAACTGTTTTAGATTTTTCACACATATACATACTTTCTTCTAATTCATTATATGTATTAATTAATAAAGAGTCTAAAAAATCATAACTTATATCTGAATTTTCTCTTACCACATTATCTTTTATTTCATATTTTTTATACGTATTAAAAGAAAAATCAATATATAGCAATTGTTTCTTTATATTTTTTTCTTCTAATTTATCTATATTTTCAATAACTAAATCTATAATTGGACTAGAATATACATTATTTATATATTTATCTTCAGAAAATAAATCTTTACTATTTATTTTATTATAAAATATAGGAACATCGCCTAACAATAATTGATAATACTCACTTACACATATTTCCTTATTATTAAAATTATAACTGAACAAATTTTCTAATGTCTTTTCTCTTTCTCTTATATCTTTTAAACATTCTGGATGATATGAATACATCAATAAATCACAATATCGTTGAGTACCTCTTAATACATTTCTTACTACTAAATCATTAGCCAATTCTTTTAAAGATTTTTTAAATTCTTCTTTATTATTTTCTATTTTTTTTAAAAAATCATAGAAACCTTCTTTAATATCCTCTTTATAATTAATATAAGAATATATTTCTCCTTTGAAAATAGGTACATTATTAGATTTATGAATATTTTTAGTTACATATTCATATTTTATATCCTCAGATCCTCTATTTACTATAGACAATGTTTTAAAAGGTATTTTGGTACCACCTACACTTAAACCACTTATATCAATACCCTCTCTTTTATCTTTACTCCTTTCTGTTAGAATTTTAAACGGAATTAAACCTGTTGTTATTACAGAGTTCATGTAATCATATTTTATATTTATATTTGCATGATCTATAAATTTTAAAGGAATATTCTGCTGGAAAAAAGTTTCAGTATCAATTACTACTGGATACTCACCATGTGCTATTATATTTTCAAAATGTAAATCTGTTGCTTTCAATATGTATGCTAGTCCTAATAATTCCCCATAGTTTCTATAAAATTTCTTTATATCAGACATAGCACTAACCTCTTTACTTGATATAAAATTTTCATAACTATAATTTTTTCTTGATAATATATTAATTAATTTAAAATTTGTATTATAATTACTATTACAATATGCATATATACTATTAATAACAGTTGTTGTATCATATTTTTTAGGTTTATATACTATCTTCTTATCATTAAAACTTAATATAATTACTGATTTACCTTTATTATGAGTATCACCCGCATTAAAATCTATATTAGTTAGAATATCACTTTCTATACTAAAATTACTCTGTAAATCATGAAAATCTTTATCTAATCTATAAAAAAGTGTATTTATATTTTCAATAAAATATGCAGTCCTATCGACTAATATTTTAAATAAATATTGATACTTATAAAAAAAACATTCTATACTATTATTTGAAAATCTATCAAATACATAATTAGAATACTTAGTTTCTTTGCTTTTCCCATTCAATTTTTTATTTTCTTTATACCATCTTATATCATCAACTATACTATTTATAAAAATAGAATCAATCATATTTATATAAGAAGATAATACCCTACTTTTGATAATAGATTCTATTTTTAAATTTCTAACACTAATCTCCATTTTAGTCTCTACATACTCTATAAAACCTCTCATAGGATAAAACGTACTATTATATTGTTTCTTACTATTAATATAAAATTCCATAATTACACTAAAAATTTCTTCATAATAATTTTCAGTTTTTTCTTTTTCTAAAAAATTTGAACTTAATATATGTCTATAATTATCTATACTTCCATACATTAATTTTGAAATACTTTTAAAATTTTCATTAGTTAATAAAGTATTTCTATTTATCCAATCTTCATAATATTTTAAATCTTTAGCTTGTATTTCTAACTTAGCTAAATTTGATAATTTTTCACTAAATGATGTTATTTTATTATAATCCATATTTTCTTCCTTTTAATATTAGTAAGCTATATTCTCTTAATTATATCTATCTGTTATCTACAAGTTGCAAAAGAAATTGTAACTGTTACAACATCAGCACATACAATTGAGCTGGCAGCAGTAAAAGCACAAACAGGAGTTGTTTCTGCTTGAACATCTTCTGTACCTTGTAAATTTCTCATTTCTTCTTCTGTTAACTCATCATACTTTTTAAAGTTTTCCATCTTTGTTTTCTCCTTTTTTTCTAAATATTTTATTGTTACTTATAAGAATAGATTATATATTTTTTGGAATTAATTAGTAAGAGAATATAGCCCTCCAAAAAAATTATTAACCTACAATTAAATAATACCATAGCATTATATGCTATAAACGTTTTTGGTAAAAAACGTTTATAGCATTATAAATTTTTCAATATAAATTTTTAAAAAAAAATTAAATTTTAATATTCCATTGTATTTTAATTTCTTTTATGCTATAATGCATGTAAATAATTTATATAACACTACAAAAGGAATCATTACTTATGAACAAAAATAAAAGATATTTAGTTATCTCTCTTATATTTACTTCAATATTGATATCTGGTTGCTCAGCAACCAGTACAGACGGTTTTTTTTACAATACTTTTGTAAAAAACATGGATATGTTTTTAGCTAAACTGTATACATTTACTGGAAACTGGGGAATTTCAATTATAATTATTACATTAATAGTACGTGGAGCTGTTGTTCCATTTATGCTTAAAAACTATAAACGTCAAAAAAATATGAGCATGAATATGGAAAAAGCTAAACCGGAACTTGAAGAAATACAAAAAAAAATAAAAGAACTCAAAACAGAAGAAGCTCGCGCCATAACTAAAGAAAAAAAAGCAGAATACAGAACATTACAAATAGAAAATCAAAGAGAAATGTTTGCAATTTATAAAAAATATGATTGTAATCCACTATCACTAGGAAGTTTTGCTCCTATTTTATTTCAAGCGCCTTTCGTTACAGCATTGTACTATACTTTATATAATCCAATTTACTCTAAAGATATATTAAATGCTAAGTTTTTGAATATCCCTTTAGGAGAAAAATCATACATTATATTAATTTTAATATTTATAATATACTACATTGCCGGGAAATTATCACTAACATTAACAACAAAAAATCAAAACCAAATAATGGATAATGATAATCCCATTAATACAGAATTTATGGGGAAAATTACAGTTTGGATTTCTCCTATTATGCTAATTTTTATAACTTATTCTAATGTCGCTGCAATTGGACTTTACTTTACTATTAGTGGAATAATTTTTACCATTCAAGTTATTCTCGGTAAAAAACTTTATCCTCCTCATAAAGTAATAATAAAAAATGAAAAAAAAATACAAACCGGAACATTAATAACTAATAAATCTAAGAAAAAGAAAAAGAAAAAATAAGGTAGTATTAGAAAAAATCTATAAATCCTTTTATGTAAATCAAGGAACCACTTTATTTGATATTATTATATTCTAAGATAAGTCAAACTTGTCCATTAAATTTGTCATAGATTTTACGTAACGAAGTGTAGCGTAGCGAACGAAATGGAGACTAGACTGTGAAAAAAAACTATGCCAAAAGGCATAGTTCCTTAATAAATTCCTTCATCAACCGCATTTGACAAAGAACCCAAAAAACAAAATTAGTAAAAAGATAAAAAAAATGTACACTTAGTTATTTCTAAAACAACTAAGTGTACATTTTTTTTATTAACTCCCCATTTAAAGAAGGAGGTTTTAACTACCTATATTACCCTTGATTCTTTTTGACTTTATACTTTCTAACGATTACTAAACTTTTAAACGATTAAAATTTTCTATGAAGAATATTTAAATCCTATAATACATCAAAAATATTTCTACCTGCTCTTTTCAACAACTAATTCCATTCAAATCCCTTAATATAAAGCTTTTTATAACGTTTAATTGTATTCTATTTTACGTTGTTATTTCTGTAACAATCAGTTTTATCATACAATTATCTCCTTTTTGTCATTAGGGGTGTGCAAACGGCATTTAGGGTGTGCAACGGAACAATTCTATTGAATAATAAATTATCTCAATAGAATACACTTGCCGCTATTTGGCGATCAAGCTAGTTCCCTTACTACCTTCGTAGTTATAACTTTCGTTTATAACTGCTACGCGTCGCACTTTTTAACAATTTATCTAAGCTCCTTTATAATAACTTTTCTGTTTAATCTTTCTTATTATACCACAAACTTCGTGTTTCACTCCACAGATAAAAAACAGTCAGATTATATTTCTAACCTGACCGTTTTTGAAGTGAGTTTTATTTAAAAAATAGCATCTACAATCCTAAATTTATAATAACTAAACTTCTCTTGTAACAGACACTCATTATCAAATTCAATATATTTCATAAAACAATTTAATACACTCAGCACATTATCTATTCCATATTTTCCAATGTCTGTATATTGTTTAATTAAGTAACTACTTGCATATTTTTTATCCTCTGTATATCTGTTTCCTATGTTTATCTTATTCCTGATATATTGCCACTCTGTTCCTGGAATATTTTTAGGGTTAAGCAATATACAATCTCTATTTTCATCTAGTATTGACATTACTTCATCTATTACACTCATCAATTGTTGTGATTGAAAATCTCTCTTATTAGTTGAAAGTATACCAAATATATTTCCTAATAAATCTTTAATATTAGTTTCGCTAATAATTGATTTTATATGTGTAGTTAATTCAAATACTATTTTTTCTCTAATTTTAATTGTCTTATTAATAAAATATTCATCCACATTAATATCTTTCTTCACTTCATTAAAATTAATCCAATTTTCTTCTATATTTTTAGTTTCAATAGGAGATCCATTTTCTTTCAAAGCTTTATAAATATTTACGTTATTGAATATTCTTCCAAAAATAATCTGTTCTCCTATTAATGTTTTCCCAGAAATAAAATAGTTATTATTTGAATTCAGTTTAACTGCTCTATTGGCTTTTAAATCTCCTAAATAATATATTTCCCCATTTTCACTAAATAACACATTTTCTAAATAATAATTACTATCTTTTAAAATTAAATTCAAACAGTTATTATCTTTATCAAAAATAAATGTTGGTCTAAATTTATCTTTAAACTGTTCTAATTCTTTTTCTCTTAATCCATTTGAAATTTTTTCTTGTTTTCTTCTTTCTTGAGCTTCTTTTTCCTGTTTTTCTTCTCTCTCCTTCTTTTCTTTTTTTCTTTCTTTATCTATATCTTCATTCCTATCAGTTTGATTTTTTATAAATATAATTGAAGTTATAGTTATACTGCCTACAGTTCCATAATAGGTTATATTAGTTTTAATTATCCAAATAAATTTTATAATAAAATCCTCAATAGACTTTCCAACGCAGGTTCCAATCAATAAACTATTTATAAAATAAATAATAACTGGTAGTATAAAAACTATAAACAAAAAGCAATAAATATGTTTATTAGTAATTTTTTTCATAATCAATACCTCTACTTATTATATAGTTAATTATATTATATAACAAACCAGATTATATTTCTATAACCTGACCGTTTTTGAAGTGAACTTCAACTTTTTCTTTTATGTGTACGATTATTTTCTCAACTAAGGTGTTGAACAGTTTTTCATCAAATTCTGTGGCCAAGTGTTCTTGTTTGGTTAACAGTTCTATAAACATCTTCACGTCTGCACTTTGTTTCTTAAGGAGCTGACTTTGTAGGTGTTCGTACCTAGCTACTAACTCATCATACTCTCTTTGATAGGTTTCTTGGTTTTGAATAACTTTTATATTTCTCTGTATCATTTTCTCTGCTTGTTCGCCAATATCTTCCATCTCAGGTTCTAAGTTTTTGATTGTTTCTGTTAACTCACCTGTATTCTCAAACGTTGTTATCAATAGTTTCATATTTTTAATAATCTCTTTTTTATTAGTTATGATTTTATTAATCGCTTTGACACTCCAGTCTTGTATTTCTTCTGCATTTACTGATGGACTGTCGCATTTTTGGCTCCCTTTATATTTCTGATTACATCTATAAATATAGCATCTATATTTACTATTAGAGTGCCAAACGTGTCTGCCATAGCTGTTACCACAACATCCACAGATAATTTTTCCACAAAAACTCACTTTTGTTCTACTACGCATTTTGTTCAATTCTAGTTGCACCAAATCAAAGGTTGCTTTATCAATAATAGCTTTATGGTTGTTCTCCACGTGGTATTGTGGCAGTTCTCCTTCATTCTTCTTTTTCTGTTTCGCTAGGTAGTCAACTGTAAATGATTTTTGAAGTAAAGCATCACCTTTATATTTTTCATTTTATAACATACTTTTCACCGTTGAATAGCTCCATAATTTTTTACCAGCTGGAGTTGGTATTCCTTTTTCTGTTAATACTCTTGCAATACTGTTTGGATTTTCTCCTTGAAGAAATAAGCTGAATATATACCTTACTATTTTTACTTCATTTTCATCAATATCAAAGCCACCGTCTTTTCCTTCTTTAAAACCAAGTATCCTCGTGTAATTAAAACTCACTTCTTCATCAGCTGCTAGTTTTCTTTTGCTCTATCTTATATTTTCTAAAATACTACGACTTTCTTCTTGTGCTAAGGAACTCATAATAGTGATAAGTAGTTCTCCTTTTGAATCAAGCGTCCAAATATTTTCTTTTTCAAAGTAAATCTCTACTCCTACATCCTTCAACTTTCTAACTATTGCTAATGAATCAACGGTATTTCTCGCAAAACGACTTACTGATTTTGTAATAATTAAATCTATTTTACCATTCAAAGCATCTTCAACCATCTCTTGAAATCCTAGACGTTTTCTTGTGTTTGTAACACTAATCCCCTCATCAGAATACATCTTCACAAATTCCCAATCAGAACGACCGTTGATGTACTCGGTGTAATATTTCATCTGCCCTTCATAAGAGCTTGTTTGATCTTCGTGGTCGGTGGATACTCTGGCATAACCCGCAACTCTTCTCTTTTTTAGACTTGGTAGCTCTGATGAACGTACAGTTTTCGCAGGTTCAATTGTGATAATTTTTTTAGTCATGACCTTTCTCCTTTTTCTTATTATGAAGATTTCTTTTTACTTTTTCCTTTTGTACTTGTTCAAATATTTCCTTGGGAATAATCGCCTCATGGGCATTCTCTACAATATACTTTGTTCGCTCACCTTTATTTTCAACTAAGCGTCCTTTTTCTCCTACATGATATGTTTTTTGTAAAATCAGTTTACCTGTATAGGCTTCTTGTAGTAATATCCGATGAATAATACTTCTTGTGAACCGATTGCCTTTTCTTGTTTTTACACCTTGTTCATTTAGTTTTCTTGCGATAAAGGTTGGTGTTAATCCCTCTAAGTACCAAGTGTATATTTGTTTTACAACTTCTTCTTTTGGTTCTATTTTATATTTTGTTTCTTTAAAACGATAACCGTACATATCTTGTTTAATATGTGGCATTCCTTGTTCAAACTTCTTTTTAATTTTCCATCTGATATTTTCGCTGGTAACTTTTGATTCTTCTTCGGCAAGCGTTGATAAAAGTGTAAGCAGTAGCTCTCCATCAGTTGTAAGTGTATCGATATTTTCTTTTTCAAATCGCACGCTGATATTTAGTTGTTTTAACTCTCTTATTGTTTTCAGTAACTCAACAGTATTTCGCCCAAATCGTGAGATTGATTTTGTCAAAATAATATCGACTTCACCTTTTCGACAATCACTAAGTAGTCGTTGATATTCTTTTCGTTTGCTTGCGTTTCTTCCACTAATCGCTTTATCAATGTAGACTCCTTTAAATTCCCAGTCTGAATTATTTCCTATTAACTCATTGTAGTAACTTACTTGATTAGATAGAGAATTAAGTAAATGCGTGTGGGGTACTCGTGCGTACGCTGCAACCTTTAGTTTTTTTCTCTCCGGTAATTTGGTCTGAGCAATTTTCTTTACTTGTTTCATTGTATTATCCTCCTTTTGTAGTACTATATATCGCTCAAAAGGACTTATTTATCAAGTGTTTCGTCCATATATTTGCTTAAAATAGGTTGATACATTTCAAGCGTTTTTCTTTGAAAATCTTCATACTGTTCTTTCTCAATAACTCCATCATTAAGCAGTTTTGTCTCTTGTATCATTATAATTTGGTAGGCTAATTCTTGATTAAATTCTTTATTATTCATGACTACTACCTCCAAAACGGTGCGATACATAACATTCATGACTACAATACTTTCTTTTTTTATTAGCGTGCGATTAAAATTCTTTTTTACAGTTCAAACATTTATGAGGAGTGTAGGCTTTTCTATTTACTTTATTTAAATGCGTATTCCACCATTTCATACGGCAAGTATCATTACAGTATTTTTTATTCTTTTTTCCTTTTGTTTGATGCAGTAGAGTTTGGCATAATAAACATCTATTAACATCCTCATTCGTTTCTTTTTCTATGTCCCACCGTCTACAAGAAGACTTTACAGTATTAAGCGACAACCCAGTAATAACTGAAATACGTTTATATCCTAAACCATTCTTTCTAAGTTTTTTGATTTCTTCTTTTTTATTGTAATTCATAGTTTTACCCCCCTAGTAGATATAGGACAATTGGATTTATCTTGAGTACCGATTTTTAAAAAATTCTCCAATCTTCCTATATCAGGCAAAGGATTTTTATTAAAATGAGCCCCCATCAATAAAAAAAGACCTACCGTAGACTTGAAAATCTACGATAGGTCGCTCAATCAGTCGAAAAATAATCTTTTTTATTGTATAATCCCGAGTTTATCAGAAAAAAATTTAAAAAACAAACATTAAAAAGAACACTTCACAAATTTTGATGAAGTGCCCCAATATTGTTATAATTATTCGATGATTAACTTTTATCTACCTATTTAAATCTTTATGTATTACTTCTAAATTATCAAACATATACTTAATTTCATCAAACCTAGTACTTTGATTAAAAATACGTACATATTTTTTAGGTAGCAAAGAATTCTCATCTCTCTTATTGTTTACTTTTTCTACTCTTATCAATATATATATTGTGTCCTTAACAAAATCATCTTTCAATATAAAATATTCGACGTCCTCTATAATCACCTTGTTTAAAATAAGATATAAAGAAAATATATCGCTATATTCTATTTTGGGAGGAAATAATTTTCTTGAATACGAAATTGAATATAACTTATCTTTAAAAATAAACAACAATATTATTACATTTACTGCTAAACATATAATATTAATATCAACTATAGAAAAATCTAACCATTCTTTTCTAATCGTGTTAATTATAAATTTTACTGTCCACAAATCTGTGAAAATCCATATAAACAAACTTATAATTCTTCGTATTGCAGATATATAGTTGTACCCATTCATAGTTCCATCAATATTTCTATAGTCTTCTTCTTTGGGGTAGACATTTAAATATCCTAATATATAAATTATAATACTAACTATAACTCCTAAAATAACTAGAAATATAATGTTACTAAATACAAACTCATAGAACCGAACAAATAAATTTATAATATTACTAGGAACCCATTTTAATAAAAATGAAATATCAATTTTATTTAAGTTAAAAAATAACATTACTAAAAATATTATTTTCAATATAGGGATTCCTATATTCTTATTATAATATTTCTCAGCTTTTTTCCATAATTCACTTTGCATAACAAACCTCCTTTATATCACTAACTATTTATTTCAACTCATATTAAACCTTGAAACTCTTTAACGTTTACCAACTTATTAACGGTTTAATTTCAGCCAATACGTATCAAATTGCGTTAGCTTACTTCAATATTGCTCCTAATTAACAATCCCCTTATTTCAAGCTATTTAACAACTCTATTGTATTATTCACTTAATCCCTATTTCGGTAACAACTAATTTTATCATACAAAAACTCCTTTCTTTATCACTAGGGGGTGCATTGCGTTGCACATTTGTGTTTTAAGAAGCGAAGCGATCATAAAACACTTAGGTACAACGTATGCAAAAGCAACTTTAATCTTAGCGAACAAAGTGAGGAAAAGATTATTAGTTGCCACTGCCAAACGATTTATTCTATCCTTGATTTAATCATATTCTAGAAATTTATTCACACCTAGTTTCTTCACCTTTATTATAATAATTTTTAAGATTATTAACAAATAAAAACATTTAAATTTTATATTATTAATTACTAAAATATGAGTATACCTCTCATTGATAAAATAAACAATTACCTACATATTTCATTCAATAATAATTTTCCCAATTTAATATATATAAAAATCCTAAATGATGTGTACCCCTTTTACTGGACAAACCAGTGGAATGGGTACATATCAAGTTTAAAAAGTTTTTTATGGTTATAATATTTTGGGTAATTTTAGGTTATGCATCTTTTTTATACCTAAATTGTTAGTTTCTAAATAAAAAATAATGAAAGAGTGAGTAAACATAGTAAAAATGCCAAGCAGCTTAATGCTGCTTAGCATTTTATAGCGTTATTTTCTCGTTCTCCACATTTAATGTAGAATCTTTATTTTTCTCGACGATACTTAACTATTAGAGTCATCAATAATAGAGCTACTCCTCCAAGAATAGCATAATTAT
>ERZ773067.111-NODE-111-length-52257-cov-9.282690_pt1 | contig 52257 bp, 42 predicted proteins | sample MGYA00580622_ERZ773067 | MGnify/ENA primary metagenome ERZ773067 (study PRJEB29015, sample SAMEA2737998) | human oral metagenome | biome: human oral; feature: human-associated habitat; material: dental | place: China | collected 2113 ...
TCGCAGAGTGCGTGGGATGGTTTTGCAATTTTGCAATTGCTTCGCAGAGTGCGTGGGATGGTTTTGCAATTTTGCAATTGCTTCGCAGAGCGTGCGCGATGGTTTTGTAACTTTGCAAAAACTCTAAACAAGAAAGAAAATAACATTTGTATGAAAAGAAAGATATTTATGTGTGCAGTATTACTGTCTGCCGCAACGCAGTTGATGGCTGGCGAACCTATATCCTTAAATGCTATAACTGCCGGCGAGTTTGCCGCCAAAAGAATAGCCGGACTAAACACGATTGAAGGAACGTCGGAGTATGCGCAAATCTCGGACGACGGAACAAAAATTGTGAAGTACTCGTTCAAAACCGGTAGAGAATCGGGAGTGCTTTTCGATGTGAATAACACTCGAGGCGAAAAGCTGGATTATTTCGACGACTATCAGCTCTCGCCCGACGGACAGAAAATTCTGATTGAAACAGAGAGGAAACAAATTTATCGTCGGTCGTACACGGCCGAATTCTACATCTATGAAGTCAAAACCAAGAATCTTCGACAACTCTCGAAAGAAGGAGCACAGCAAATCCCAACCTTCTCGCCAGACAACAAACACATTGCATTCGTGCGAGGTAACAACATTTTCATAACCGACGGTACGACGGAAAAACAAATAACAACCGATGGTGTTTTCAATAAGATAATAAATGGTATTCCGGATTGGGTAAACGAAGAAGAGTTCGGTTTTAACAATGCGCTTGCATGGGATGCCGACGGAAAGACGCTGAGTTGGATTCGATACGATGAATCGGATGTAAAAACATATTCCTTGCAACTCTTTAGAGGAATGAATCCGGAGCTGTCAGACTTCGACGTCTATCCCGGCGAATACAGCTATAAATATCCGAAGCCGGGCGAAAAAAACTCCGTTGTCTCGGTGTGGAGCTATTCGCTTTCTAGCGGAAAAAGCCTGAAATATGATTTGCCTCTGACCAACGACATGTATGTTCCGCGAATCAAGACTACCGCACAGACTAACAGGATTATTCTCTACACAATGAATCGTCATCAAAATGAATTGAAACTCTACGCTGCTAATCCCACAGACGGTCGCTGCTCTTTACTCATCGAAGAGCGCGTGCCTAAATATGTGAAGGAGGAGGCCATGGAAGGCATAACAATTCTGAAGGATTATATTCTTTTCCCCTCGGATAGGGATGGCTATACCAAACTCTACCTTTACAACAAGGATGGCAAACTGATACGACAGATCACAAACGGAAACTATGACGTTACGGCTATCTACGGTTTCGATGAGAAAACAGGTCGAACTTATTTCCAAGCAGCAGCCAAGACTCCCATGCAGCGTGAAATCTACGTGGCCGATAAAAATGGACATGTGCAACCGCTCGCAGCTGCCGACGGATGGAATTCTGCATCGTTCTCAAGCGACTACAAATATTTCCTTAACTCCTGGAGCGATAGCAATACTCCTTTTATATATACCATACACGATAACTTGGGACGAACCATTCGGCAGGTGCTCGACAATAAAGAACTCATCGCAAAACTGGCAAAGTTCAATATGCTTCGCAAACAGTTCTTCAAGTTCACAACCTCGGAAGGCGTGGAACTGAACGGTTGGTTGATTAAACCATCTGATTTCGATGCGCGAAAGAAATATCCCGTGATACTCTTTCAGTATAGCGGTCCAGGAAGTCAGCAAGTTGTCGACAGCTGGAATATCGGCTCTATGGGTAACGGCGGAATATTCGATTATTATCTCACGCAGAAAAACTATATCGTTGCCTGTGTGGATGGACGCGGCACAGGCGCACGCGGCTCTGAATTCGAGAAAAGCACCTATCTGAAACTCGGCGAACTGGAATCGCGCGACCAGGTAGAGGCTGCCCTTTGGCTAGGTAAACAATCATTCGTCGACGCTGAGCGAATCGGTATCTGGGGCTGGAGCTTCGGCGGATTCAATACTTTGATGAGCATAAGCGAAGGCCGGAAAGCATTTAAGGTCGGGGTTGCAGTAGCCCCACCCACAAACTGGCGATACTACGATACCGTCTACACCGAGCGTTACATGCGTACACCGCAGGAAAATGCCGACGGATATGCCATGAACCCGATAGCACGAGTGTCCGAAATGAACAGCAAACTCCTTATTTGCCACGGAATGGCCGACGATAACGTACAACCGCAAAATACCTTCGAATATTCCGAAGCACTTGTGCAAGCTGATAAGGATTTCAAAGAACTCTTCTATACTAATCGGAATCATGGAATCTATGGTGGTAATACTCGCAATCATCTGCTCCGACAGATTTCGCAATGGTTCTTCGATAATCTATAAAAAAGTCATCGCTTGTGAAAACATTGACCTGCGCCCTAGCTCTGCTTCTGCTCTTATCAAGCTGTGGAAAGGAAGTTCTCGACGAGCATAATCCCGGACGTCATAAGAAAGATTCAACCGTTCTTCCCGATGATGAAGAAATCTACAGCGTTGAAGAATTCATCAACTCCGATTTTGGGAAACAGAAAGTGTGGGTTGCAGGCTATATCGTGGGGGCTTGCTCTCGAAGTATAAATAATGCCGAATGGGAGCAGCCTTTTTCTCATAAAACAGCCGTGTTAATTGCTGATGCGCCGAGCGAAAGAAACATCGAACGGGTAGTTGCCATACAGTTGCGCAACAACGAACTCAAAAACACTTTCGCTCTTCCACTTCATCCCGAAAATCTACACAGGCGCGCAGCTTTTCACGGCACTAAGCAGAAATATCTGGGCGTGCCCGGAATGAAAAAAGATATCGATAAATATGGCTGGAAAGACCTGCCAAGAGAAGATTAATTATGAACAAAGGAAAAGACATTTGTAAGACTCTCAAAGAGATTAGGCGTCGCATTGCCGAGGCCAATGGAATTGATTATTCGCCTACAGAGTGCAGTTTCAAAGGCGAATGCTTGGGCACATGCCCCGCGTGCGAACAAGAGATTCGCTTTCTTGAAGACAAGCTCGCCGAGAAAAAGCGCAAAGGCACTCGTGCAAAGGTGGCTGCGGTGGCTGCCGGAATATGCGCCGTAGCCATGCCGCAGGCCGTAGAGGCACAAACAAAAACTCCAATGCTCGGAAAGGTTCGCATAACGCAGAACAAGGCCGAGTCGATAAATATTTACGACCTAACAACCACCAAAATAGGCTCGGTAGTGGTGCGCGGGACCGTGCGCGATGCTGAAACCAACGAACCTTTAATAGGGGCTACGATTCTTTTGCAAGGAACACAAATGGGCATGGCAACCGATCTCGACGGGATGTTTGCTGTTCGCGTGGCTCCCGACGCAGTACTCCAGTTCAGCTTCGTTGGCTTTCAAAATAAACTCGTCAAGGTTGGAGAACTTAGCAACCTGCAGAATGTGAACATTTCTCTTACTCCCAGTAATGATTTGCTGCAGGGCGAAATAATAATAACTGGATTTTCGAGGCCCGACGACATGTATCGGCGAAAGTCAAGCAGTAAACCGCGGTCGCATAAAGCAAAACGGCGATGACCGAGGCACCGCTCATTGCCATCAACAGGCACAGAATGGGTACCGATGGCGATGGTGTAACCACGCTTGTAGCCTTTCACGGATGCCCGCTCAACTGCCAATATTGTTTGAATCCGCAATGTCTGCGCCCCGACGGAATTTGGAGGAATTTAACACCGGGCGATTTATATTCGGAGGTTGAAATAGACGACCTCTATTTTGTTGCTACGGGCGGAGGCATTTGTTTCGGAGGCGGCGAACCGCTTTTATGGAGCAGTTTTATTCGGGAGTTCACTACAATTATGAATCCCGAATGGAAAATAACCCTCGAAACGGCACTCAACGTTCCGCTTGAAAAACTAATAGAAGTCGCCCCGTTAGTGTCTCGTTTTTTAGTGGATGTTAAGGATATGAACGGTAAAATTTATTCGACCTACACTAAGAAAACCAACAAGCAAACCATTCAGAACCTCGATTGGCTGGCCTCGCAAGGTCTGGCCGAAAAAGTTATTGTGCGATTGCCACTTATTCCCGAATACAACACGCCGACCGACATAATTGCCAGTCGGCGCATGCTTGAGGGTATGGGCTTTTCGCATTTTAACGAATTTGTTTACAAGAAGATTCTGCGCACCGAATGATGCTTCTTTTAGCGTTGTTTCTTTGCTGATGAAGCGAAGTTCCAAATAGATAGAATGCTTTCAATAGGCAAAGATTCTACGCGCGTTTCGATATTGTCGGGCAGATTACAGAAGAAATCCAAACCGGTAAGTGATTCCAATCTATTGATGTTTACAACATACTTCCTTAGATCGGCATCTTTATTCGCTTTGTGCTCGAACCAAAACCCTAAGGCTTTGTATTGCCATGCGCCGTTAGGGTCGCGGTATTTCATTAAAACCGCGCTAAAAAAATATCCCGGCACGATGAATCCGTCTTTCAGTTTTTTGCTTATTTGTTCGGGTTTGTCGATAGTTCCACCACGGCAAACAAACAGCGTGTCAGGTGACCCGAATGTGATTTGATTTCGCACCCATCGTTCCATAGTTTCCCAGATGCCGTCGTTGAAATTGTGCACTTGCGGCTGCATGTTGCTGATGAAGAAAGTTTGTTTATTAGCCTGGAGTGACGCCAGTCGGTCGGCCGACGGACAGAGATGCCCATGATCGTAGCCCGACCGAACATAGTGGTCGTAGCTGAAAGCATACCCGGCGGGCAGTTTGGGGTCGTCGGGATATTGATTTTCTCCGTTTTCTGGCCGCCACCTTTTTACGTTTTGCTGGCAGTTTGACGAGTAGAGCTGATAGCATGTCCAGCGGTTAGACCGTTTATCGCCGTCCCATTCCAGAGAATAGTTCACTTCGTCGTTTTCGAGAATATGAGTCACAACTACGCTCTTTCCACCTTTAAGCCGTGGAAATTCCAGGCGGCGTACAAAGGCTTTTTTTTCGTTCATGTTCTTGTTTGTGTCGTCGTACTTGCCGGTTGTCTCTGTTTCGTTTTTGCACGACATGCTGAGTATAGTCAGTGCTACAATGAATATGGATAGAATTTCTCTCATAATTTGTATGTAGTAAGTTTTATCGCATAATACGCGATAGGCAGAGGCCTATTTCGCTTATGCCTGGCAGTTCATCGCGGCTCATGATGTGGGTTATCGTGAGGCGGAGTGAATCGCCGCGGTTGAGATGGAATGATGAAAGGTGATTCGTGTTTTCGGAGGTAAAGATGCCGTTACGGGCGAGCATGTTGCCGTTGTTGTCGAAGATTCGGCAGTTAATCGTGTCGGTGGTCGATTTCACGGGTATGTGGTGTTTATTAGCGGGAATGATTTGCTGTTCCACAATCATGCTAATGCTTCGATAGGGGAATTTATATGTCGCCCTTACGTCCAGTTCCATTGAGTAGTGTCCTTCCCATTGGCGTGGAATGTTAAACATAACGGTGTCATTTCGTGCCCATCCTCCGATTTTGATGTGTTTGTAGCTGTTGAATGTCCGGTTGTCTTGGCAGGCAACCGGAAGGAATAGGAGTAGGATACCGATGAGTAGTTGGGCTATTCGTGGGTGCATCGGGTTATTCTTTCTTTGCTTGTTCGGTTTTGTTTTGATGTGTGTTCCGTGTGGATTTCTTTTTCTTTTTTTTCTTCTTGGTTTTGTCGAAGCGACTTATGTCAGCTCCATCGAGCAGATCGGCAGGCTTTCTGGAAGCTTTTATTCTACCGTTATTTTGGAGCGATAGTGGTTTCTCGCCCTGGCGGTTCATTTCGATTATTTCTTTTGCCCGTTCGGCGGTTATGGTTTCGAGGTTTATTGCGAGGTTCTTGTCGGTTGAATAGGAGCAGAGTCCTTGCAAGAAGTCGTTTTTGAATAGGAAGTATTCAGCGTCGGATGTTTGTAGTTTCACATCTTTACTGGGGAATTGTTTTCTTGCTTCGACATATTCGTCGGCTTCATAGTTGAGGCAGCATTTCAATTTGGCACACATACCGGCGAGTTTGGTTGGGTTGAGTGGTACGTCTTGTATTCGGGCGGCGTTGGTCGACACACTCGAGAAGCTTTTCATCCATGTTGCGCAGCAAAGTTCGCGTCCGCACGGGCCTGTTCCGCCTATACGACCGGCTTCTTGTCGGGCTCCGATTTGTTTCATTTCTATTCTGACGTGGAATGCTGCTGCAAGTTGTTTTATGAGCTGCCTGAAGTCAACGCGTTCGTCGGCTATGTAGTAGAAGATGGCTTTATTTCCGTCGCCTTGATATTCCACGTCTCCGATTTTCATTTTGAGCCCGAGGTTTTTTGCGATTTGCCTACTTTCAATCATTGTTGAGTGTTCACGCGCTTTTGCTTCGCGATATTTTTGCATGTCGGTGTCTTTTGCGATACGATATATTTTTTTAATATCGTCGAGCGATTTGAGTGCGTTGCACTTTTTCATTTGCAGAATTACGAGTCGACCGGTGAGTGTCACGGTTCCGATGTCATGTCCCGGAGTTGATTCTACAGCCACGATATCGCCTTTTTTGAGGTTGAGTTGGCTAACGTTTTTATAATATCCTTTCCTTGTATTTTTGAATTGCACCTCCACGAGGTCGGTTGTTTCGTTAATTCCCGGCACATCTTCAAGCCAGTTGTAGGTGTTGAGTTGGCTGTTTTGTCGTCCGCACGCCGAGCATGCCAGTCCGCGGTCGCATTCATTGCATATTTTGAATTTCAAATCTTTATAGTCCATGTGAGTGTTTTGAATTGTGTGTAGGCTTTATTTTCGAAGTAGGAGCACAATCATGTTGAGTGCCATATCGTAGAAAACTACCTTAGGATTGGCGTTCTGTCCGATGTCGCGATGCGCCCTTTGCAGCAGTTGTGCAATCTCGACTACATTAGCTTCGTTTATGAATCGTGAGAATTTTTGGGCGAATGCTTCTTCTTCGCCGGTCATATAGGTGAGTTCTGGATTATGGAAGTTGTAGATGAAATTCTCTCGCACCTGTTTGATGAAATATTCCAGCATCCGGCGGTCTTTTTCTCGTCCGTAGGCTGTCACGGCTTCGCTCCATCGTTTGAGATCTTTTACGTTGCGCATGTAACACAGTCGCATAAGCATCTGAAACATTGCGAAGAATTCTTGATTTTCGTTTCCGGCCTGAAGTATCTCAAGGGCTTTATTCCAGTTACCGTTTACCGTTCGGGCTGTTCGGTGGGCGGTTTCGTTGTCTACTCCTCGTTTCTCTTTGAGAGCTTGTTCAATGGCTTGCGTTTCTATACTTTTTATATTTATCCGCTGCGTTCTACTTCTGATTGTTTCGAGCAGTTTTTCGGGTTCTTCGTTCACCATTATGAATATCGTGTCTTTCGGTGGTTCTTCGAGCAGTTTAAGTAGTTTGTTGGCTGATGTGAGATTCATTCGTTCGGGCAACCACACTATGGCCACTTTCTTTCCGCCTTGGCTGGCTTTAAGCGACAGATGGCGAGCTAGCTCGTCGCTTTCGGCTCCGGTTATAACGGCCTGCTGTGTGGTTGCTCCTATTTGCTTCATCCATTGGTTTATGGTTATGTAGACGTTTTCAGCGATGAGCTGTCGCCATTCTTTGATGAAATCGCTGCTCACGGGCTGATGGTCGGAGCTCATGCCGGGCAGTTTTATGGTGGGGTAGACGAAGTGCAGGTCGGGATGCTCCCATTTTCGAAGCATAGCTTTGGCGTTTTCTTTATTTTCGGCGCTGTCGACTAGCAATTGTGTAGCAAGAGCCATGGCGAGCGGCATTTTTCCGCATCCTTGCGGTCCGCAGAACATCAAAGCGTGCGGTATGCGTTCGTCATTCATCATTTGTTGAAGTCGACGTTTAGTTTCTTCCTGTCCGATTACGTCAGAAAACTCCATTGTATGTTTTGGGGAAGTTGGAATTTTATTTAAAAATATCTTTCGCCGACAAAGTTAAGAAATAAAGGCGAGAGACCTGTGTCACGCCTTGTTATGCCGTTGGTTTCATGAGATATCCGAGCGTATTTGCTGGAATGTAGCGTTCGATTATAATCGGGGAGTAATTCAATTTCCGCAATAATTAATTCTTAGACTAAAAATTTATTTTGACTATCGGCATTTATAATGCTTATAGTAGAAAAATATTTATCAATCACGCATTGATAATGCCTTAACTAATATTTTGTTTTTAGCATCGGCATTAATAATGCCTTAACTATTATTTTATTTTAAGTATTCGCATCAATAATTCTTTAACTATTATTTTATTTATAGTTTAGGCATTAATGATGCCTAAAGTTATATTTAATTTTTCTATAGCGCATTATTAATGCGCTATGGAATATTTACTTTTAATAGTCAGAATTAATAATGCTGATACTACTATTTTATTTTATAATATAGCATTATATATGATTTCAACTAATCGTAAAAAAAACAGGGCTATCCCGCAGTTGGGATAGCCCTGTTTAAGTTGTGTAAAGGAAGATTCATGTTCAAGTGCTGGCAGGCGGTGTTTCGGAAGCTCGAGGGATCTTGACATCTTTCGTAACATAACGCTGCCAGTAGGCTATGATTAGGGTGGTTAGCGGAAGGGCTATTATCAAACCGATGAAACCGAGAAGGGCGCCCCAAACCGATAGGGAGAGGAGAAGAATGGCAGGGTTCAATCCCATTGCTTTGCCCATTATCTTCGGGGTTATGATCATATCGATGATTATCTGCACGATTATAAACACAGCGACGGCCGAAAGAAATATTATCCAAAAATTCTGCCCCGTGTCGGCTGCTTTCAACAACGATAAAAAGGCAGTGGGCACGAGGGCGAAAGTGTGAAGATAGGGCACGAGGTCAAGGATACCAATGAGAATGCCCAAACCGATGGCCATCGGGAAGTCGATAATTGTGAAGCCGATGCAGAAAAGAATACCCATCGAAAGAGCAACCATGCCTTGGCCGCGGATGTAGTTGTTGAGTTCGCGCTCAACATCTTGTGCCAATCCCTGCCAGAAAGGGCGAACGTTTTTGGGGAAAATCTTAACCCATTTAGTGGATAAGGTTTCGTAGTCGAGGAGGATGAAGAACATGTAGAGCAACGTTATGAAGGAGGCAATTATGGAAATTACTATACTTGCCGTTTGACCGATGACAGAGAATATCTTCGGCATGGTTGATTGCAGAGTCTTGCGGAAGTCGGGACTTCGGAGAAACTTCTCGATTTCGTCTTGATGTTCGAGCACCCATTGTTTAGCAATCGACGAAAGACTGTTGACGTGGGTTGTTTCGTGGAAATATTTTGATGCGATGACGCTCAGGCGATTGAATTGGTCAATCATTGGCGGCACTATGAAATAGAATATCGCGGCCATGATGATTCCAACAAATAGCAGGGCAACGATTATGCTCAGGGCTCGGGTGGGCACGTGGAGCTTGTATTGCACGAACTTTACGATGGGGTAGAGCAGATAGGCCATAAACCAGGCGACGAAGAAGGGCAGAAGCACGCCCGAGAGACTGTTGACGATGAAGTATGTGGCGAGAATTGCCAGTGCGATGAGTGTCCAGCGAATGAACTTGTCGAATGTTATTGGTTTTTGCATGAGTTATGTTGTTTTGTTTCCCTTTTCGGATGGCTTTGGGGGAAGCAGATAGGGGCATTGTGTGCTTCGTGCCATAAATTGTTTGCAAATGTAGGGAAAATGCGCAAGTGAATTGAGGGTCTAATGTGATGGCACAAAAAAGCGAGCTCCAAACGGAGCTCGCGGATAAACTAAATCAATAAACTAACTAACGATCTCGTTATTCGGGAAGACTAATTGCTTCGCTGGGGCAAACAGAGGCGCAGGTGCCACATTCTGTGCAGGCATCTGCGTTGATTACATATTTGTCGCCCTCGGAAATTGCTCCAACCGGACATTCGTCAATACACGTACCGCAAGCGATACAATCATCACTGATTACGTAAGCCATAATGTTTTTATTTTTTAATTATTTGATAATGTTTTCGTGCACAGAACGCGTAGCGAATACCTACTTGTGTGCGATGCAAAGGTAGATGGTTTATGTGCAATACCTAATTATGATGATAAAAAGGATAAGAATTTAGACGCGATAAAAAATATTCTCCTCTCTCGGAGTGAAACAATAAAAGGACTGCGGAAAGCGTTTAGGATGGCGTATGAAAAGAAATATCTACACTATACTATTCTTTTTTTGTGTATTGGCGGCCGGTGCGCAAGAGCGAACAGTTCAGAACAGGCCTTATACCGATTTGCGACAGTTTCATTTCGGGGTTTTGGTGGGCACGCATCTTCAGGATATGGAATTGCTAAATGCAGGACCGAAGTTTATTGATTTGGAAGATGGAAACGGGCCGGTGGAGAAGATTATCTCGGCCGACCAGGATAGATGGGATGCCGGATTTACGGTGGGCGTGTTGGGAGAGCTGCGATTGAACAGTACTTTCCAGTTTCGGGTTGCTCCGGCTTTGTATTTCGGAACGCGACACATTACGTTCAGGAATTTGAGCGACCGTTTGCCCAATGGCGAGCCAACGGAACAGGTTCAGGGGTTGAAATCGGCTTATATTTCTTGTGCGTTGGATTTGATTGCCGCCGCGCCAAGATTTAATAATCATAGGCCGTATGTTTTGCTTGGAATTAATCCGATGTTGAACCTTTCAAGCAAGGACGATGATTATTTAAAGTTGAAAAGAAGCGATGTTTTTGTGGAGTTAGGTTTGGGTTGCGATTTTTACTTGCCCTACTTCAAGCTGCGTCCCGAATTGAAGTTTATGTTTGGACTTAGCAATTGCTTGGATATGAATCACGGGAAAAATCTGCGTGATAAGAGAATGCTGATGTACACAAATTCGGTTAGTGACGCGCGGTCGAAGATTATTGCTCTGACTTTCTATTTCGAGTAAGGGGTGCGAAGGTCAGAATCATTTTACCTACAAATACGGCGTGTTTTCCATTCTGGTCTACGGGAATTGGTTTGCCGTCGAGATTTTTTTCATATTCGAGTTTCTTGAAATAGGAATGCGAATGCCCTCCGAGGACCAGGTCTATTCCTCGAGTGTTTGCAATCACCTCTTCGTCGCTCACGCCTTCGGCTTTCCATCCGAGATGAGAGAGGCAGATTATGAGGTCGCATTTTTGAGTTTTTAGTTCGTTTACCATTTTCTGTGCTACGGCGACGGGGTCTTTATAGACTACTGAAAGATAGTTTTGTTTCATAACTAGTCCGTCGAGTTTAGGGGCAAGACCGAAGACTCCGATTTTTAATCCTTTTCTTTTAAGAATCACGTAGCGCTTCACGATTGAGGCCAGTTCTGTGCCTGTGAAGTCGTAGTTTGCGCAAACTATCGGAAATTTTGCGAGCCGGAAGATTCGCGCCATATTTTGTAGTCCGAAATCGAACTCATGATTTCCGATAGTTACGGCATCGTAGTGCATCATGTTCATCAGCTTTGTTTCTACGTCACCTTTGTATATAGTATAATATGGCGAGCCTTGTGAGAAGTCTCCGCTATCGAAGAGCAGTAGTTCGGGGTCTTTTTTTCGTTCTTCTTTTAGCATTTCGATGCGGCGTATGAATCCGCCTCTTCCGGCAAGCATTGTATCGGTGAGGTTCGGGGTGAGAGGATAAATCTGACTATGTGTGTCGTTAGTGTGCAATATGGTTAGTTGTTTTGTTTGTGCTTGTGCGAGGATTGCAAGTGTGCAGAGTGCGAGTAGAGTTATGTTTCGTTTCATTGTTACTGGGTTTTTGAGGTTCATTCTATTTTTATTCGCTTTTCGAGTTTGGCGTCGACGATTTTTCCTTGTGCGGCGAGTTTGCGGAAGTAGGCCATGACGACAAATCTGCTGTTGAGTTCAAATTCTTGTGGGGCTATGTAATTGGTTTTCGATTTGAAGGCGTTCATTCCGTCGTTGCCTTGTGCGACATAGTCTACGGTTGCTATGCGATAGTTTTTTGAAATATCGACTGGTTTGCCATGGATGAGGGCGTTTTTGAGTTTTCCGTCGCGGGTTATGACTAGTTCGACGCCGTGGCTGACGCATTCGCCTCCTCGATGGGCCATTTCGCCGAATAGCTGTAGTACTTTTTCGCCCGACAGTGTGAGGACGCATAGTTTGTTTTCGAACGGAACTATTTCGACCACGTCGCCGTAGGTTACTTTGCCTTCGGGGAGCGATGCGCGAAGTCCGCCCATGTTGTAGACTCCGAAATCTGTTTGTTGGTTGAGCAGTTCGTTTGCGCCCCATACCATGATGTCGGAAATGAGGTTTGAGAGTTCGCTTTCGGGTCTGTCGCGAGTCATTCGACGTGCACTTTGTCCGACAACGGGATTCGACACGCTATCTACTCTTTGTTTGTATTGTTTCATGAAATTGGTTACGTGTTTGTCCTCTCGGGCGTCGAATTTCGAGTCGATTAGAATTCGGCTGCCTGACACGTCGGTGAGCACATAATTTTTTGCACAGGCCGATAAGAGCAGCATGAGCGAAAGGATTGGAAAAGAAAGATGTTTCATCAGTATGCGTTTAATTATTGATTTCTGCAAAGTTATTCAAAAGGCGTATCTTTGCAAGCGAAAATCGGTGTAACCGCTGGCCGTGGAAGAGTCATGAGCCAAGTTGCACTCGAAAAATAACAGTTTAAATCAGTAATAAAAATGGATTTAATTAAAGTTGCTGAAGAAGCATTTGCAACAGGCAAAAATTTTCCAGAGTTCAAGGCTGGTGACACGATTACTGTTGGTTACAGGATTGTTGAAGGTAACAAGCAGCGTGTTCAGCTTTATCGCGGCGTTGTAATTAAAATCAGCGGTGCGGGTAACAAGAAACGCTTTACGGTTCGCAAGATGTCGGGCACGATTGGCGTTGAGCGTATTTTTCCGATCGAATCGCCGAACATTGATTCAATCGAGGTGAATAAACGAGGTAAAGTGCGTCGTGCTAAGCTTTATTATTTGCGGAAGCTCACTGGTAAGGCTGCTCGAATCAAGGAAAAGAGAGTGCTTGCTTCAGGCACTGAAAAGTAATTTTCTACTGTTTTAAAATCAGCATTTGGAGTTCGGGGCCTTCGGGTTTCGAACTTCTTTTTGTTGTGGGGCGAAAAGAAGAGCGGGCGAAAACTAAAAAAGTTTCTTCGCCCGCTTTTGGTTCAGTTATAAAGGTTGGATTTCCGACCCGGCCGGTTCTCCAAGTTTAATCCTCATAGTTGACCTGCGCATCGCATTCGCCGTGGAGCGCCGATTTTAAATCTTTCCAGTTCTGGAAGCCTGCGAACAGGGCTAAACGGTCGAGGGTTTTGCGCGACGGCTTTTCTTTTCCCGAAAGATAGCCCAGGAGCTTATGCAGGGATTTTGAATGGAGGTGGATGTGTTGTTTTTCAAGGCTGGCCGAGAGGTTGGTTAGGTTGCCTGATGTTTCGGCGGGCCTGTTGTTCTTTTTTCCGAGCTCCTCGATGAATGTTTTGATACGCTTCTTCATGATGATGGGTTTTAAGACGTTGGAAACGGGGTTCCGGTTCTTAATTCTCTCTATCGGGCGGCGATGCATTCAACCTCGACCAGTGCGCCTTTCGGAAGGGTTTTCACTGCGAAGGCCGAGCGTGCGGGATAGGGTTCTTTGAAGAATTCGGCATAAACTTCGTTCATGGCGGCGAAGTTTTCCATGTCGGAGAGGAATACGGTGGTTTTAACCACGTTGGATAAACCGAGGCCGGCCGACTCGAGAACGTTGCGGGCGTTGGTGAGCGACTGGCGGGTTTGTTCTTTCACACCGCCCTCTGCAAATTGGTTTGTTGAGGGGTCGATGGGCAACTGGCCCGAGGCGAAAACGAATCCGCCTGCTTCGATGGCCTGACTGTAGGGTCCTACTGCTTTAGGAGCCTTTTCTGAGTGTAGTACTTTCATTATTCTTATTTATTTTGAAGGTTATGAATCTCATTTATCACGCAAAAAACATGGAATCCGCTCGTAGGCTAGTGCGTTGTGGGTTCTGTTTGTTTTTCGAGTGCCAAAAGTAATGCTTTTCTGAATCTTAAAGTTTTTTTTGATGTCGACAGAGTTTCCGAGGCCCGGAAAAAAGTTTTTTTCGACCCGCTGGGAACTTTTGACCCGAAAAAAGATTTTTTTCCGTCCCCCGAGAACTTTTGGCTCGAAAAAAGATTTTTTTTCGACCTCCAGAGAACTTTTGGCCCGAAAAAAGATTTTTTTTCGTCCTCCGGGAACTTTTGGCCCGAAAAAAAAGTTTTTTCCGACCCTCGGAGAACTTTTGGTCCGAAAAAAAAGTTTTTTGCGCCCTCCGGGAACTTTTAGGTCGAAAAAAAGTTTTTTTACAGGGCCAATAGACCGATAACCCGAAAAAATTTATTTTTTTTGCATTCGGAAAATGATTCATGTCTCACCAAAATCCATTACGCGATAGAACAACCCCATCAGCATCAAAAAATAATTTTAAAAAACAAACACAATGGGAAAACTCAATTATCCAAGAACTGCCAAGATTAAAAACGAGTATCTGAAAAGCTTCTCGAACTCGCTTCACGTGCAGTTCCATTTCCAGCAGCACGAACTTGTTGCTCGAACAAGCAAAGAGAAGATTAAGGTGTCCGACAAACTCCTGAAAGAATGGGAAGAGTGCATCGAACTCGAAACCGATATCAATAAAAAGTCGGCAATGTCGGAAGTAACGAAAAAACTCACCGAACAAGATAAAGTACGCGACGATGCACTGAACAATATCTTCGGAGTGATTCGCTCACAACGCTTCTCACCCATAAACGAAGTGAAAGAAGCAGCCGAAAAACTCTATGCAGCATTTAAACCCTATTTCGGTACCCAATTCAAACCCCTACCCGAAGAAAGCGCCGACATACGCGGAATGATGGTCGACACAGTGAACTTTCCAACCGAAATCGATAAACTAGGACTCAAAAAGTCGTTCGAACTCCTCAAAGCAGCCAACGACACCTTCGAAGAACTCAGAATGCAGCGGCAAGACAATCAAATAGACGACCATCTGCCATCCGCACGCGAAGCACGAAAACACACCGACGAAGTCTACGAAGAAATCTGCCACTGCATATCGGCAGCCTATCTAATGGCCGAAAATCAAGCCGACAAGGACATCGTCATAATCCTAGTTAACGAACTCAACACCTCCGGCGACGCAATCCGAAAATCGCACAGCGAAAGCATAGCGATGAAGAAAGCAGCCAAGAAAAAGAAAGAAGAAAATAAAGAAACAGAATGAAAATATAGATAGATGTAATGTCAGTTAATGGCAATAATGTATTACACCCCAGCAGCGGCTGGATAAGTTGTTAAACAACAAAAGACGTAACCCTGAGAAGGCAAGCGTCTTTCAAATCTAAAGGAATAAAAATGTAAAATTCGATTTATTTATTAGAATTCAATAGATTGAAAATCTAGAGTAATTTCCGGGAAAAACCTGCGAAGGCGCATATCCCGGTTTTATCTATTTAAGAACAAATCCACACCCCAAGAAATATATAATTTTAATTAGTTCATATTCACTTGGACTCACTCGTGAGAGCACAGCCCAAGGAAACCCTTTCCGAGCGAGGAAACAGGTTCTATAAAAAAAAGAATAAGTAATAATAGCATTAATATTTAATGTTTATATTTCTCTAACCGGAGCAACCCCGTGAGGGCATACGCTCCGGATTTTTTTGAATATCACCCCCCCCAAAAAAAGAATTAGAAAAAACAAACGAGAAATGAAAAAAATAGTAATTCTAGGCGCAGGCGAAAGCGGAAGCGGCGCCGCCGTTCTGGCAAAAGTGAAAGGCTTCGAAGTGTTCGTCTCAGACATGGCAGAAATAAACCCGAAATACAAAAAACTGCTCGACGAACACCAAATTGAATGGGAAGAAAAACAACACACGGAAGAAAAAATACTCCGAGCCGACGAAATAATCAAAAGCCCGGGCATTCCGGACACAACTCCCATCGTAAAAAAAATAATAAAACAAGGCACCCGAATAATCAGTGAAATAGAATTCGCAGGGCGCTACACAAGCTCGAAAATGATTTGCATAACCGGAAGCAACGGCAAAACAACAACAACAAGCTTGATTTATCACATCTTCCGAGACGCCGGCTACGACGTAGGTCTGGCCGGAAACATCGGGCGCAGCCTAGCCCTCCAGGTAGCCCTCGAACCACACGAATACTACGTGATAGAACTAAGCAGCTTCCAGCTCGACAATATGTATGACTTCCGCGCAAACATAGCCATCCTGCTCAACATCACACCCGACCATCTGGACCGATACGACAACAAATTCGAAAACTACGCCGACTCGAAAATGCGGATAATCCAAAATCAAACCCCAGACGATAGCTTCATCTATTGGAACGACGACCCCGTAATTCAAAAAGAACTCCGCAAGTTCAACGTAAAAGCCGTTTGCTACCCATTTTCCGAACTGAAAGAACACGGAAGCATCGGCTACATCGAACAAGGCATGTACACCATCGAACAACCCACACCATTCAATATAGAGCAAGAATCACTCTCGCTCACCGGCAAACACAACATTTACAACTCACTCGCAGCCGGAATAGCCTCGAACATTAGCGGCATACGCAAGGAAAACATCCGAAAAAGCCTCAGCGACTTCCCCGGAGTAGAACATCGACTCGAAAAAGTCTGCAAAGTAGCCGGCGTGCAATACATCAACGACTCGAAAGCCACAAATGTCGACGCATGCTGGTATGCACTCGAAAGCATGCGCACACCAACTATTCTCATCATAGGCGGAAAAGATAAAGGCAACGATTACGAACCAATCAAACCACTCGTGAAAGAAAAGTGCACCGCCCTGGTTTATCTCGGAGCCGATAACCGAAAACTTCACGAAAATTTCGATTCACTCGGACTTCCCGTTCGCGACACCCATTCAATGAAAGAATGCGTCGACGCCTGTTACGAATTAGCTCGCCCCGGCGACACAGTTCTGCTCAGCCCCTGCTGCGCCAGCTTCGATCTCTTCAAAAACATGGAAGACCGCGGCGAACAGTTCAAACAACTCGTCAAGGCGTTATGAAAAAATGAAAAACAAATCGTTCGGAAACATCTTCAAAGGCGATAAAGTCATTTGGGTCGTATTCTTCTTCCTATGCATGGTAAGCATAATCGAAGTGTTCTCGGCCTCGAGTTCACTGTCGTATAAAGGAGGCGACTATTGGAGTCCGATTCTAAAACATGTCGGTCTGATTGCTCTGGGAATCTTCTCAATGGTTATTGTGCTAAACATTCCCTGCAAATACTTCAAACTCTTCACAGCACCGTTGATAGCCTTCTCCATTCTCACATTATTGTGGGTTTATTTCGCCGGAGAATCTACTAATGGCGCCAGCAGATGGATTAGTCTACTGGGAATCCAATTCCAACCCTCCGAAATAGCGAAAGGAACCCTAGTGCTCGCCGTTGCCCAAATTTTAAGCGCGATGCAAACTGAAAACGGTGCACATCCCAAATCCTTTAAATATATCGGACTGGTAACTCTTGTTATAACATTCTTCATCTTTCTTGAGAACTTCTCAACAGCCGCACTTGCTTTCACAACCGTTTTACTGATGATGTTCATAGGCCGAGTTCCGAAAAAATATATCGGCGCAACCATTGGCGGCGTAATGCTCATAGCCATTCTTGGAGTGTCGTTCGTGATGCTTTTCGGAGAGGAAGAAAAAGAAATCCCCGAGAAACAAAACCTAACCGAAATGAGTATGCCCCAGCAAGAAGAAGAAACATCGGGCGGAGTGTTCCATCGCGCAGGAACGTGGAAAGGACGAATTAAAAAGTTCTTCGATAACACGGAAGTCGCACCAAAAGATTTCGACCTAGATAAAGACGGACAAATCGGGCATTCTAACATCGCCATAGCCTCGTCGGATATCATTGGTAAAGGCCCCGGTAATTCAACCGAGCGCGATTTTCTTTCGCAGGCATTCTCCGATTTCATCTACTCCATAATAATCGAGGAATTGGGAATAATAGGCGCAGTTTTAGTGGCCCTGTTCTATATAATCCTACTTTATCGCACGGGACGCATCGCAAACCGATGTGAAAACTCATTCCCGGCTTTTTTGGCAATGGGATTAGCTCTTTTATTGGTTCTACAAGCGCTGTTCAATATGCTCGTATCCGTGGGACTGGTTCCTGTGACTGGTCAGCCGCTGCCGCTCATAAGTAAGGGAGGTACCTCGACAATAATTAACTGTATTTACATCGGTGTGATTCTAAGTATAAGTCGATCTGCCCGACAGCGCAAAGATTCTACACATGAGAGCGGTAATAAAGCCAACGCTAAAAATTTAGCTACATTTGCAAGGCAATAAAAAAGCGATATGAATCAGGAAATAAGGATAATAATTAGCGGCGGCGGAACGGGCGGACATATCTTTCCGGCTGTGTCAATTGCAAACGCTATACGAACTAAATTCCCCGAATCAAAGATTCTTTTTGTAGGTGCCGAAGGTAGAATGGAGATGCAACGCGTTCCAGCTGCAGGATATGAAATAAAAGGTCTTCCGATAAAAGGATTCGACCGCACCCACAAGTTGAGAAACTTCGATGTGATTCTGAAGCTATGGAAAAGTTTGCGTATGGCTCAGAAAATTATACGCGAATTTCGTCCGCAAGTTGCCGTAGGTGTGGGTGGATATGCAAGTGGTGCAACACTCTATGAATGCTCAAAGATGAACATTCCATGTCTCATTCAGGAACAAAATTCCTATGCCGGCATCACGAATAAACTGCTTGCAAAGCGTGCATCGAAAATCTGCGTAGCCTATGATGGAATGGAGCGGTTTTTTCCAGCCGAAAAGATAATAATGACTGGTAATCCTGTTCGCCAGAATATTCTCAACACTCCTCTAAGCAAGGAAGAAGCGCGGAAAACGTTCGGTTTGAATCCCGACAAGAAAACAATCCTGTTGGTGGGTGGAAGTCTAGGCGCGCGTACAATAAACCGTTCTGTGATGGAACATCTCAAACTAGTTGCCGAGAGCGACGTGCAATTTATTTGGCAAACCGGGAAATATTATTATCAAAACATCATAGATAAGCTCAATTTGGAATCAGCGCTTCCGAATCTCAAAGTAACTGATTTCATCAGTGATATGGGTGCCGTATATAAGGCAGCCGATCTAGTTATAAGTCGTGCCGGTGCAAGTTCAATCAGCGAATTTCAGCTCATCGGTAAGCCCGTTATACTTGTTCCGAGTCCGAATGTTGCCGAAGATCATCAAACGAAAAATGCAATGGCTCTGGTTGACAAAAATGCTGCTCTCTGCGTAAAAGATTCTGAAGCCCCTGCAACACTCCTCGAACTCTCTCTCAACACGATTGTCAACGATTCAAAACTCACTATGTTGAGCGAAAACATCAAGAAAATGGGTCTCGAAAACTCTGCCGAGGTAATTGCCGAAGAGGTTATAAAACTCATCGGAAAGTAATTGTAGGATTCAACAGACACAGGGATAGCAAATAAAAACAAGATGGATTTTAAAGATATAAAAGCTGTTTATTTCATCGGAGCAGGTGGTATTGGTATGAGTGCCATCGCCCGTTATTTCCTTTATAAGGGCTTGGATGTTGCAGGCTACGACAGAACCCCCTCCAATCTTACCCGCGAACTCGAAAAGGAAGGAATGTCGATACACTACGAGGAAAACATCGACGCCATTCCACAAACATTTCGCAACCCTCGGACAACCCTCGTTGTGTTCACGCCGGCTGTATCTGCTGACCACAAGGAGCTGGCTTTCTTTCGCGAGAACGGATTCAATATCGAAAAACGCGCTCAAATCCTCGGTCGCCTAACTAGTATTCACAAAGGACTGTGTTTCGCCGGCACTCATGGTAAAACATCTACCTCCACGATGTGCGCTCACATCATGCATAGAAGCAGCGTGGGTTGCAACGCTTTTCTCGGCGGAATTTCAAAGAATTACAATACAAACTACATCTTTTCCGACAAGAGCGATTTTGTTGTAATTGAGGCCGACGAATTCGATCGTTCCTTTCATTGGTTGCGTCCATGGATGAGCGTAATAACATCTACAGACCCCGACCATCTTGATATTTACGGTACGAAGGAGGCCTATCTTGAAGGGTTCCGACACTATACCGAATTAATTCAACCGGGTGGTGCGCTAATTATTCATTGTGATTTGGAATTGAAACCGAACGTTGGGTCAGGAGTGAAAATATACGATTATGGGAAAACGTCCGGCGATTTTCATGCAGAGAATATTCTGATTGCCGACAGCATGATAACTTTCGATTTCATTTCGCCCGTTGAGAATGTTCCGAACATTGAACTCGGTCAGCCCATCCCTATAAATATTGAGAACGGAATTGCTGCAATGGCCATTGCACAGCTAAACGGATGCAATGCCGAAGAGCTGCGAACAGGAATGAAAACCTATCGTGGAGTAGACCGCCGGTTCGATTTCAAGATTAAAAACAGTCGGCACGTGTTTCTTTCCGACTATGGGCATCATCCGAAGGAAGTTCTTCAGAGCGCGAAGAGTTTGAAAGAGATTTATCCGAACAGGAAAATAACCGTTATTTTCCAACCCCACCTCTACACCCGCACTCTCGACTTCCATAAAGAATTTGCTCAGGCTTTGAGCAATTTCGACGAGGTTATTCTCACCGAAATTTATCCCGCCCGCGAGGAGCCTATCCCAGGAGTGAGTTCGAAACTGATATACGACAATCTTGCACCGGGAATCGATAAGCAAATCATCCGTAAGGACGACGTACTTGAGTTCGTCAGTCAGCGCGATTTCGATGTTCTCTTAGTGCTAGGAGCTGGAAATCTCGACGATTACGTTCCGCAAATTACCAAGCTCATAAAGGAAAAGGAGTAGATAATGCGCTTAAATTGGAAAAAGAATATTATTCGATTTTTCGATATCGTTCTAGGGTTCTATCTTCTCATGGCTGTAATCTCGTGGAATACACCAAGCGGAGCGCGAACCGTGTGTACGAAGGTCGATATCAAAATTTCTGATTCCAACAATGCCGGTTTTCTCAGCGCCGAGGAAATAAAACATATTCTCGTAAAGGCTGGAATATACCCCCTCAACCAACCGCTCGAAAACATTAAGCCGCGCGATATCGAGGAGGCTCTCAAAGTGGGCCCGTTCATTAAAACAGCCCAGTGCTACATAACCCAGAACGGCCAGGCCTGCATAAATATTTCGCAGCGTATGCCCATTGTGAGAATCAAAAACATAGCCGGTAATGACTATTATCTCGACGATAATGGCGGAATACTGCCCAACTCGAAATACACCAGTGACCTCATCATTGCAACCGGTTCTATAAACCTATGGTTCGCACGATTCTATATCACACCGATGGCAAAAGTCATTGCGAAATCGGACTTCTGGACCAACCAGATTGAACAAATAAATGTGCTTCCCGACCGTGGAATAGAACTCGTGCCGCGCGTAGGCAATCATATTCTTTTCATTGGATATTTGCCCGTAAGAGACTTGCGGCCCGTGCCTGCCGACGAGATAGCTCAAACGGTTGAACACAGGCTTTCGCGCCTGCAAAAATTCTATCGATACGGACTTTCGCAGGCTGGATGGAAAAAATACAGCTACATCAGCGTCGAGTTCGACAATCAGATAATCTGCAGAAGATATCCAATTGAAGTCAATAAGGAGAAAGATGTATCTAAACAGAAAATACTCGAGGAGACGGCGAATAAAACCGGACAGTCTGAAGGGATGATCGAATGAAGTATGATTCCGCGGGCGAAATAGTCGGAAACAACATTTCTTCAAGCATTCCAAACTGGAATGATCTATAAACAACGTTTCCTGGTGTAAAACAAATAAGAAATACAAGAATAAAATACTTTTATACATATGGCAGAATTCATAGTAGCCATTGAATTAGGCTCATCTAAGATTACAGGAATAGCTGGCAGAAAAAATCTAGACGGTACAATGACGGTACTCGCCCTTGTTGTAGAAGACGCATCCCAATGCATCAGGAAAGGAGTGGTTAACAACATCGATAAAACGGCACAAAGTCTCACGACTATCGTCGGCAAACTGAAAAAACAACTCAAACACGAAATAGTCCACGTCTATGTAGGCGTAGGCGGACAGTCAATTCGTAGCGTCAAGAATGTGATTGTGAAAAATCTCCCAGCTGAAACAATCATAACGAGCGATATGATAAACGAACTTATGGATGCCAATCGCAATATGACATATCCAGAGCAAGAAATTCTCGATGCAGCCATGCAGGAATATAAAGTCGACAAACAACTCACTCTCGATCCCGTCGGTATGAAAGGATGTCATATAGAGGGTAATTTCCTCAACATCCTTGGAAGGAAATCATTCTACGACAACCTCAATAACTGTTTCGAAAAAGCAGGCATAGCCATTGCAGAGATGTATCTATCACCCTTGGCTCTGGCTGATAGTGTACTCACCGAAGCCGAAAAACGCGGCGGATGCGCACTCATCGACTTTGGAGCTGACACGACAACTGTAGCCGTTTATCACAAAAACGTATTGAGGCATCTGGCAGTGATACCACTTGGTGGGAACAATATAACCAAGGATATCGCAAGTTTACAGATGGAAGAAGCCGATGCTGAGAAAATGAAACTCAAATATGCTAGCGCATTCACTGATGGTAGCGATGTAGACATAAGAATAAACTATTCAATCGACTCCGAACGCTCGGTTGAAAGCCTCAAATTTGCAGAAGTAGTCGAAGCACGCGTGCAGGAAATAGTCGAGAACGCATTGCATCAAATTCCCTCCGAATATGTTTCAAAACTCCTGGGTGGATTGATTATTACCGGCGGCGGAGCCAATCTGAAAAACATAGAACAAGCTTTCCGTAGTCGTACCCGAATCGAAAAAATCAGAAATGCCAAGTTCGTTATCCAAACCGTAACATCAACAAACTCTGAAATCAACGCGAAGGATGGGACAATGAACACTCTTCTGGGGTTGATGGCTAAAGGCGATATTAACTGTGCCGGCAACGAGGTTGTGCTCTCGCCCAACCTGTTCGATGAGAATAGTCCAACACCATCCAACCCATCAACTTTACATCAAAACACTCGTAAATCAAATGAAATAGAACCAGGAGTTGTTCAAACCGCAGCTGAAAAAGAAGTCGAACGACGTCGACGCGAAGAAGAACGCAAACGCGAAGATGAAGAAACTGGACAACTGCAACATGAAGAAGCCGAGAAACGCAAAAATAGCTTCTGGGGAAAACTATCGCGAAAAATAAAAGACTTCAGCGGCTCCATGCTCGAACCCGAAGACTAGCAATAGTTCGTAAATAGACAAATTGCAAAACATTCAGACCAAGAAACGAATCATTATGACAGACGATAATAAAAATAAAGATGTCCTAGACTTCGGAGCCCCCGAAATTAAACCTAGTATAATTAAAGTGATAGGAGTTGGCGGTGGTGGCGGAAATGCTGTTAATCACATGTATCGCCAAGGTATTTACGACGTGTCGTTCGTTGTTTGTAACACTGATGCGCAGGCACTCAATAATTCACCTGTACCCTTCCGCTTGCAACTTGGCAGCGAAGGTTTAGGCGCAGGAAATCGACCGGCTCGAGCTCGCGAAGCTGCTGAAGAAACAATTGACGATATTCGCGAAATGCTCAACGATGGAACCAAAATGGCATTCATAACCGCTGGAATGGGAGGTGGAACCGGCACCGGAGCTGCTCCCGTGATAGCTCGGTTGAGCAAAGAGATGGACATATTAACGGTGGGTATCGTTACTATTCCATTTCGTTTCGAAGGCGAAAGAAAGATAGACCAGGCGCTCGACGGAGTCGAAGAAATGGCAAAGTATGTAGATGCCCTGCTAGTTATAAACAACGAACGGCTACGCGAAATATACCCCGAAATGAGAGTGCTTGAAGCTTTTGGAAAGGCCGACGACACACTTAGTGTAGCAGCCAAAAGTATAGCCGAGATAATCACAGTTGAAGGAGTGATAAACCTCGATTTCAAAGATGTGAATACCGTACTGAAAGACGGCGGAGTGGCGATAATGAGTACTGGTTACGGAGAAGGTGAAGGTCGCGTGAGGAAGGCTATTGAAGATGCTCTGAACTCACCACTGCTGAACTATAACGACATCTACAACTCGAAAAAAATTCTACTTTCCATCAATTTCAAAAGCGACAATAAGGAAAATGATGATCTCACGATGGAAGAAATGAACGACGTGCATGAATTTATGAGCAGATTTGGAACCGATTTTGAGTTGAAATGGGGTTTAGCAATAGATCAAACGCTCGATAAGAAAGTGAAAGTAACCATACTAGCAACTGGATTCGGTATCGATGACGTGGAAGGTATGGGTTCGCACATGAAAAAACATTCTCTCGAAGAAGAGGAACAACGCGTAAGAGAAGAAGAAGAACGAGCTGAACGTCGCGACCGACGTAACAATTATTATAAGGATAATAACAGTTCACAATACAAACATCGTCCACAGATATTCCTCTTTAATTTCGACGAACTGGATAATGAGGATGTTATCCTTGCAGTTGAAAATACGCCGACATATCTTCGTACAAAACAAATGCTAGGTGACATAAAATGTATCGGGTCGCCAAACAAAATGCAGAACGACGACGAAACCAGTGCGCCTGACCAAGGAATCATTAGCTTCGTGTAACGTTTAAACCAACAGTAATAATGAAAAAAACTCTTCTGTTCATCGTGTTATGCTTGCTCAACTCGGCAATGAATATCATGGCGCAAGATAAGTACGAAAAAGAACATAATTTTAATGTGGCCAAGAATCTAGAAACTTTCTCGGCCATATATAAATATCTTGACATAATGTATGTCGACACGCTCAATGCCAATGATGTTGTGGGCTATGGAGTTAATGCAATGCTGCGTTCGCTTGATCCCTATACTGTTTACTATCCCGAGGAGAACGTAAAAGACCTGAACATGATGATTTCAGGAAAATATGCTGGCGTGGGAGCTCTCATCAGATACAATATGGAGCTCAAACGCGTTGTAATCGACGAACCCTACGAAAATATGCCGGCAGCAGAAGTAGGGCTAAAGAAAGGCGACATAATTCTGGCTATAGATGACTCGTCGATGGTTGACAAAAACGTGCCTTTCGTGAGTAATCATCTTCGCGGAGATGCTGGCACGAGCTTCATCTTGAAAATACAACGTCCCACAACCGGAAAAACAATGAAGTTTAAACTCACCCGTCGGTCTATTCAACTTCCAGCAGTACCCTATTATGGATTGCAGAAAGATGGTATAGGCTATATCAATCTCAATTCCTTCACAACCAACTGTGCAAAAGATGTTCGGCGTGCATTCCTCGAAATGAAAAAACAAGGTATGACATCGCTCGTGCTCGACCTCCGAAACAATGGCGGAGGCAGCTTGCAGGAGGCAATAAACATTGTGAATATGTTTGTGCCGAAAGATTTGACGCTGGTGAAAACTGTGGGTAAACTGGAGCGTACAAATAAGGAGTACAAAACAACTGTTGAACCCATCGATACACTTATTCCTATTGTGGTGATGGTTAATGGCGAAAGCGCGAGCTCAAGTGAAATAACCTGCGGAAGTTTGCAAGACCTAGACAGAGCTGTTGTGCTCGGTACGCGAACCTACGGCAAAGGATTGGTGCAAGCCTCGGTGGATTTACCCTATAATGGAAATCTCAAACTCACAACAAGTAAATACTATATTCCAAGCGGCCGCTGTATTCAGGCCATCAACTACAAGCATAATAATGGAGGTTACATAGAGCATGTTCCTGATTCGCTCACCCGACTATTCCATACTGCTAATGGTAGAGAAGTGCGCGATGGTGGAGGTATCAAACCTGACGTGGAGGTGACACCCGACTCGCTGCCGAATATAGCTTTCTATTTAGCATCAACCGGACGTGACTCAACAGAAGTAATGCTCAATTGGGAACTCAAATACATCAAGAATCATCCCACGATTGCACCCGCTCGCAACTTCTTCATCTCGGATGCCGACTACGAAGACTTCAAGAAGACCGTTCTCAAAAGCGGATTCAAATACGACCGTGAAAGCAAAAGATACATGGAAAATCTCGTAAAGCTTGCCAAATTTGAGGGTTATTATAATGATGCGAAAGAAGAATTCGATGCTCTCGAAAAGAAATTGAGTCACAATCTTGCGAAAGATCTAGACTACAATAAGGAAATATTGAAACAGGTTCTTACGGCCGACCTTGTTGCTGTTTATTATTATCAACGCGGAACGGTTGAAAACAGTCTGCAGTTCGATAAACAATGGAAGCGTACCGTGGAGTTGCTCAGAAATCTCGAGGAATATCGCAAGATTCTGACCGCTTCCAATAAAAATTAATCCTTCTGTTGCATGAAAGCTGAGAAGAAAAAGCTATTGGGAATGACACTTGACGAACTACGTTCGGTTGCAGTCGACCTTGGTTTACCTGCATTTGTCGGTAAGCAAATTACCGAATGGCTCTACTCGCATCATGTGACAACGATAGACGAAATGACAAACATTTCGAAGGTTAATCGGCTTCGGTTGGCTGAGCATTATTCCGTTGGAGCTAGCAAACCCGTAGATGCACAATATTCCAAGGATGGAACGGTGAAATATCTCTTTTCGGCCGAGAACGGTAAGATGGTTGAAACGGTTTTTATTCCTGATACTGACAGAGCAACGTTGTGTGTCTCGTCTCAAGTTGGTTGTAAAATGAACTGCCTTTTTTGCCAAACGGGAAAACAAGGATTTGAAGGAAATCTTTCGGCTGCTGACATATTGAACCAAATTCACTCACTGCCCGAAAGAAACCGACTCACAAACATTGTTTTCATGGGACAGGGTGAGCCGATGGATAATCTTGACAGCGTACTTCGCGCCACGCAAATCATGACGGCTGAATATGGTTATGCTTGGTCTCCGAAACGAATCACAGTGAGTAGCGTGGGCGTGAAAAACAAACTGAAACGATTTCTTGACGAGAGTGAGTGTCATATAGCTATAAGTTTACATTCTCCTCTTACCCATCAGCGCGCCAAGCTCATGCCGGCAGAGAAAGCTATGAGTATAGGTGAAATTGTTGCGCTGCTTCGAAATTATGATTTCGCCCACCAACGCCGATTATCGTTTGAATATATAGTTTTCGATGGGGTGAATGATTCGCTAACCCATGCTAAGGAGATAATTAATTTGTTGCGCGGTGTTGACTGTCGGATAAATCTTATCAGATTTCATAAGATTCCGAACGTCGATCTGCAAGGTGCCAGTCTGCAAACTATGGAACGAATGCGCGATTTCCTAACCTCGCATGGTATTTTTACGACTATTAGAGCAAGTCGTGGTGAAGATATCTTTGCCGCTTGCGGATTGCTCTCAACTGCAAAGAGGAGCAATTAGATGCGTGCTCTTAGACCTATTTTGTTCTATGTGGCCATTCTCCTTGCAAGTTGCGGAAAGTCAACTGGAACTTTGCCTGCAAGTAGCAACAAACCCTATGAGATGCTAATTGTTGGTGATAAAGAGGGTATTTCGTGTCAGCAGTTCGAAAAACCGATGAATGGTCTGCCTCAAAGCGAACCGCTCTTCGATATTTTGCAAACTGACTCTGCAAACTTCTCCGGAATAGAGCGTTTGGCACGAAACATAATTGTTCTGAAGATTGACAATCGATATAAAAACATTGATATAAAAGCTGAACAAAACGTTTATGCCCAGCATCAGGTTATTCTTTACATCACGGCACGTTCGAAGAATCAGCTTGCCAGATTTTTGGGAAGTACTGGACAGCGACTTGTAAACTATTTCACGAAAATTGAACTCCGACGTGAGCAACATCTGTTGCAACTAACTCACAACGCCGAAGCCGAAAAAAAAATAAAACAGATGTTCGGTGCCCAAATGCTTGTTCCTGCTGATATGTTGGCTTCGAAACAAGGCAGAAACTTCCTTTGGCTGTCAAATAACGCAAATACATCTATGGCTAGTATCTGTCTTTATTCCATCAATACAGCCGACTTCAAAGAGCAGCGCGACAGCATTATGCAACGAAATATTCCAGGTGAGTGGAAAGGTTCATTTATGCAGACTACCCGGATAGATGAAGTTGTTGTGAGCAAACGCGGAGCAAAAACCGTTCGCGGACTTTGGGAAATGAATTCCGACGCAATGGGTGGTCCATTCGTGGCCTATATTCCATCTCCCGGATCGCGCTCAATCCTCGTGGCAGAAGCCTTTGTGTTTGCCCCCGAAAGCAAGAAAAGAAATATTGTTAGAAGGCTCGAAGCTGCGATATACACATTGAAACAATCAACCAAACACGATACGAAATGAACGAAAATAGAAAGATACGCGTCGCAATAACACACGGCGACACAAACGGAATCGGATACGAATTAATCTTCAAAACATTCGAAGATCCCGAGATGCTAGAACTTTGTACACCCATCATTTACGGTTCGCCGAAGGTGGCAACATATCATAGAAATGTTCTTGAAATGCAGCCCAATTTCACAATTATCAATGATGGGAACGAAATTCAAGACGGCCGCGTGAACTTCATGCCTGCTTTCGACGAAGAAATCAAAGTGGAGTTCGGAACACCTACTGAAAACTCTGGGCTTGCCGGATTGCACGCTATAGACAGAGCATTAGTCGATTACAATGAGGGATATTTTGATGTGCTTGTCACGGCCCCGCTTGAGAACAACCAAAACTTCCAGTTCAGCGGACAGAGTAGATACATTGAAGACCATTTGGAAGTTGAAGGACAAGGCCTTAATATTCTTCTTAATCAGCAAATGAGAATGGCGCTCGTTACGCGAAACCTGCCACTAAAACAGGTGGCCGAGTCAATCACGAAAGCAAACATAAAGGAGAAAATTACACTATTGCACCGTAGTTTGAAACGTGATTTCAGACTCTCAAACCCGCGAATAGCAATGCTTGGGCTGAATCCCAAAGCGGGCGAGGACGGTCTTCTCGGGGCTGAAGAACAAGAAATTATTGTGCCTGCTACAAAAGAACTGGCTAAGGAAGGTATACAAGTTTTCGGGCCATATGCCGCTGACAGATTCTTCGCCGAAAACCAAATGGTTTATTTCGACGCAGTGCTTGCGATGTACTACGACCAGGGGTTCATACCTTTCAGGACCCTGACTTTCGACGATGCGCAGAACTATCTCGCCGGATTACCTCTGGTAAGAACTGCCCCCGAACTTACACCTGGATTCGATATTGCCGGTAAAGGTATTGCCGACCCGGCAGCCATGCGTCATGCGATATTCCTTGCTATCGACATATTCAGGCACAGGAAAGAATACGACGAACCGATGGCTAATCCGCTTCAGAAATTATATCACGAAAAACGCGACGAAAACGACAAGGTGCGATTCAATATTCCGAAGAAGCAAAACGAATCGTCAATACAAAACGGCTCCGAATGAAGAAAAAATACCAGAACATATTCTTCATTCTCGGTCTTGCGTTGCTTGGTATTATGCTTGCCGGGCTCGACTATCGCCAAACCTGGCAAGCCCTTCAGCATGCAGGTTATTGGGCTGTGGCTGTCATTGTGCTCTGGGCATTTCTCTACATCTTCAACACTTCGGCTTGGATGATAATTATTAGGAGTCAAGACACGCCGGCCGACCGTGCCGGACGAAGAATATCTTTCGGATGGCTCTACAAAATCACCGTCTCAGGTTTTGCGCTCAACTACACTACTCCTGTTGGGCTCATGGGTGGTGAGCCCTATCGAATAATGGAACTAACGCCGAAACTTGGTCCTGAGCGTGCCACCTCGTCGGTTTTGCTTTATGCCATGACTCACATTTTCAGTCATTTTTGGTTCTGGCTTGTTTCCATTCTTCTTTTCATCATCACTAAACCGCTGAACAGTTTCACTGCTACGATTCTCGTCCTCACAGCAGTATTCAGTCTTTCTGCGATATGGTTTTTTCTGACGGGGTATAAGAAAGGGCTTGCTGTGCGGATGATGACTCTTCTTGGCAAGATTCCCGGTGTGCGCCGACGCGTCAAGGGTTATGTTGAAAGTCATAAAGAGCAACTCGACAACATCGACCGCCAGATAGCTTCCCTTCACAATCAGAACACCCGGACATTCATCTCTGTTGTTCTACTCGAACTCACTTGCCGCCTTTGCAGTGCGCTTGAGGTGTTTTTTATTCTTTCGGTGCTCTATTCGAGCGTTAACTACATTGACTGTATTCTTATTATTGCTTTCACCACCCTGATTGCCAACATGCTTTTTTTTATTCCTCTACAGTTGGGTGGGCGTGAAGGCGGATTCCTCATGTCGATAACCGGTCTTGGTCTCACATCCGGAGCTGGTATATTCGTGGCCCTTATAGTTCGTATTCGCGAACTCATCTGGACTGCTCTCGGGTTGATTCTCATTAAAATTGAGAATCGTAGGAAAACCTGATTTTTCCGTCGCAGAGTGTCTGCGGTCGAAAATCATTTTTGTTTTTCCGTCGCAGAGTGTCTGTGGTCGAAAATCATTTTTGTTTTTTCATCACAGAGTGTCTGTGGCCGAAAATCATTTTTGTTTTTTCATCACAGAGTGTCTGCGGTCGAAAATCATTTTTGTTTTTCCGTCGCAGAGTGTCTGCGGTCGAAAATCATTTTTGTTTTTCCATCACAGAGTGTCTGCGACTGAAAATCATTTTTGTTTTTTCATCACAGAGTGTCTGCGGCCGAAAATCATTTTTGTTTTTCTATCACAGAGTGTCTGCGACTGAAAATCATTTTTGTTTTTCCGTCACAGAGTGCCAAACAACGGATGCCAATTCGGTCTACCGACCGTATAACATATTTCGTCCTGTCGTCCGGTTGCTGACAGACGCGGGGCCTGTCCCAACATACGGTCGTTCCGTCCGAGTGGGACTCTCTATTAAACCGAACTCGCATCTCTATATGGGGTTGCCAGTCAGAATTGGCATTGTTTTTTATTTCTGGAGTTTACATCTGGATTCGGATTGCCGGTAGATACAAAAACGCCCGACAATCGAAACTGCCGGGCGAAAAAAAATATATGAAAGGAAAACTTATCGAGCCAGTTTAAAGGTGCGTCTGCTGCCGTCGGAATAAACGGCTTTAAGCAGTAGCAGGCCTTTCGATTGCCGGGGCAGGGCGATGGTGCTGCCGACTGATGAGGCTAGCTTGCGACCGTTTGTATCATAGGCTTCAATGCGGACGGCGCTTGAGACTGTTGCGCGGTCGTCGGAAATCTGGATGTTGCCCGATGAAACGGCCGATATTCCGTCGGCCGGATTGTTTATCTTCACGTTGAGTGCTTTCGACAGGCTGCCGTCGCTACCGTTGTAGAGGGGCATGACGATGAAGATATATTTGCCGTTCTTGAGACCGGTTGGCTTGTAAGAACGCTCGGTAACGGTGGCTTTTTCTACTCCGTTGATGAGAATCTTGTATCCGGTGAGGTTTTTGGTACGTTCGGGCTCGGCCCATGTGAGGGTGTTGTCCGAGAAGTGGAGCGATTTGGGCGTGCGGGTGAAGTGATATTCCTTCGATGGGATGAACAGTTTTTCGCTCGTGAGTTTCCATGTTCCTCCTTCATATTTTTCTTCGACTTCACGCGTGCATAGGTTTGTTTCTTTGGAGTATTCTCTGCTGGTGCGAGTGTCGAGCGTGAGGTTGCCGTTTATGATGTTTGAAACGGTGCGCGAGATCATCTTGTTTTTGTCGGCATATACAGTTTCAACTTGTCCGATCAATCCGGCCAGGGGGCCGTCGGAGTTGAAGACTTTGTCGGTTTGCGTGTAGACGCCTGCAACCTTGTCGGTAAGCGACGTTTTGATAAAGGCCACGAGGGTGGAATCGTCCTCCGAGTTGAACTCATAGCGCGTGGTTTGGGCCGGCGTGCTGTACGAAACAGAGTAGTCGAAGTGATACCATTCAGCCTCTTTTTTCCTGAATTCTTTGGCGTCGGTATCGAAGCGATAAGTTGTTTTACTCTCGAGAGTGCCCGCCGGAGTGTAGCCATATACAATCTTGATGTGGTTTTTCCAGCCGAGAGATTCGGCATCGTAGGCCTCGGTTATGTCAGTGAGGAGTTTGGTTGAATATAACTTCGTGGTGCATATTCTTCTTTCGGTCGGCGTGCCGTCGGGTAGACAATTCACCTGGAAATCGAGTTCTTCACCGATAGAACTGCTGTTGTAGTAGTAGCGTCCTATCTGGGTTGTAGTTCCGTTGGCATTTTTCGTGGTGAATCCTTGGTTCTGCCAGTGTTCGGTTATTTGGTCTTTCGTATCCGAAAGGTCCAGAGAGAAAATCACTGGGTCGGATTCGCCTTCTTCATATATGGCATATAACGATACCTCGGCAACTTCCTTACCGTAATAATCGAACGTTCCGAATAGTTGTTCGGGGTCGTTTGTATTGCCGGTGCTCATGTTAGTTCCATTTTGAGCTTTCCAACGATAACCTTTGAGTGTTGCTCCATGACTGTCGGGCGCATCCCATTTGAACTTCACAACCCACCGAGTGTAGTATTCCTTTGAAACCAGAACAGGATTCTTCGGGGCTGAGAGGGTTATGTTTATTTCGTGTGAAATGAGTTCAGAGCAATTGGCTGTTATGTTGTCGGCATATACGGGCACAACGCGATAGCAGTGTTTGCCGCGGGTCTGACCGGGTATCGTAAATTCATTGCCTTTGAAAATGGTATCCAGAACGATGTAGTCTGCTATGACATTGTATCCCATCAAACCCTGCGCATCGGTGGGTTGATTGAGAGCTATCTTCACGTCGGTGATTTTGTCTCCTTTGGAAACTTTTACGTTCAGTGGTACTCTGTCAGCAGAGTGAATGCCGTTGACGTACTCCATCTTGGCAGTTTCTGTGAAGTTTTCTGTTTGCGAATTGTATGAGAATTCTTCAACCGAGATGGGAATAAGTTCGGCACCGTCGTAGTGATAAACGTGTTTCATTGTCAGTCGGAAGTTCGACTTCACCTTTGCGTATATGGTGTCGGATTCGAGTCGGCCATTAGCATCGTAGGTGTATAGCTTCCAGCTTTGCATGTCTTCTTTCGTTCCGGAGAATTTCACGACCTGCTCCTCTGCCAGCAAATTGGCCGAGTTGTAGAAATAGTTTGTTTGCATGCTTTTCTTTGAGTTGCCGGATGCTTGGAACGAGTGTGTTTCGATGTTCGAGAGCTTTCCGCCTACGTCGTAGATGTATTTTTCCTCGCTTCGTTTCACTGATTTGTCGTTGTAGTGCGTCTTGACGATTAGCCGATTGTTTGCGTCGTAGGTACACACAACCGAGTCGCGACGTTGTGGATTCAGCGAGCGATAGCTATAGGAAACAACCCGTTCCAGCTTGCCCTGTGAGTCATAATAATAGTTGGTTTTCATCTTGTCCGAGCTGTCGCACACGAGTTTATTCGAGGCATCGTAGGTGTAGATGGTGTCTTTCTTCAAAACCATCGTTCCTTTGATAAAGGTGTATTTGCTAGTCTGAACCATATTTCCATTTGCGTCATAGAAAAATTTGTCCAGGTTCTTGTTTTCTTCGATTCTCTTTGGTTGCTGACCTTCACCCATGTCGACAAAGCTCACGCCCAAAGCTTTTATCATTGCGGTTTTCTTCACTGGAGTTGTTTGTGCAAGGCTTCCTAGGCTACAAAGAAGTGTGATAGCTAAAAGTATGCGTCTCATTATTCTTTATTTTTTGATTGTGAATATGATTTTAAAAAGTGGGGGGGATTCTATTTCTTGTAAACCTTGGCTTTCATCTTACTGCCGCCAATACTTGCCGAAACAACATAAACTCCTTTCGGAAGCGAGCTTACATTCATCTCGGAAACGTTATTTGTGGATGAAAGAACCTTTCGTCCAGCCATGTCGAATACATCCATTTGTCCGGTGGTATTCTTTAGTACTAGTTTGTCGCCGCTGATGAAAATATCGTTGGTCGACGGAGTGTTCAGCATTTGCATAATTGCATTCAGCACGGGTCTTTTCACGCAGAAAACTTCCTGATTAACATTGCCACCATCTTCGTTCATTGCAAGATACGAACCCACAATCAGACTCATGTCGCTACCAAGGCATTGTGAGTACAAGTACTTCACGTTCTCGGGCAGATAATCTGTGAGTTCGAATCCATTGTAATTCTGGTTGAGCCACTGGGTGAGATTCACCTTTTCTTTTGTGTCGTGCATTAGGAGGAAGATGTTCTCATTATCGGAATAGAGCATATCGCCATAGTTCGAAACGCTGTGTGTCACGAAATCCTTTACTTCAGGAATCATCGTGAGTTCTTTAGTTTCTATGTTGTAGAGGCATGGATAGATGTCTTTATGCGTGGTTTCAACTTTATTGTCGCCATCCTCGTAGGAGTAGGTGCTCTTAACGACTGTCGGTGCAAGGTATTTTCCGTTATCGCTCATGATGAGAGGCACAGATGTAAATTCCGGACCTTTTTTCCAGGCTGTGAAGAACTGATATTGCCATCGTGCGAAGGCCACCAGATAGTTGTTCACCTGTTCTTTATAGTCGGCCTCGTCTGGTTTGGACGTGATGAAATCGGAAGTTTTTGGTTCTTTATTTTTCCATTCGTCATAAACCGACATGTTGAAAGAATATTCAACGAATGGAGTCTCATAAGTCCATTGCCCGTCGGCTCCTTTTCTGTAGATGATGGCTTGCGAATAGAATCCTCGCTGCTCCATCATCACGCCCGTTACGATATTTCCGTCGGCCGAAATGGTGCGCAGCGAAATGAACTGCGTTTTGCCGCCCAGGAAGTCGGTTTGCGGATTGGGCATTTCGATATATTTATATGAGCCGTCGTCCTGCCTCTCCCACATAGAAGGAATAATTCTGTATGGTGCCGAAGCGCTGCCTTTGCCTTGAATATGACCGATGATATACTTCCCGTCGGCCGAGCATTGATTGGCCAATCCTTCTGTCCATTCGCCGGCCGGATAGGGCAGTTCTTGCCATTCTTCGTCTTTGTAGATTGACGGATGTTTTTCGTCGTTGATTCCGATGAGTGTACCGTCGTTCATGATGTCTGAAGCGCACATGTCCGAATATCCGTTGGCGGCTTGAATGGTGATAAGTTCTTTGGTTTCGATGTCGAACCGATAGGCCATCTCGCCTTTCTTTGTGCCGCAGATATAGCGATTGTTGCTTGAAATGCCCATTACTCCATAGGGCGTTCCTGTGAAAATGACTTGGGGTTGACTTTGTGCTATCGCCGTTCCGACAAGTAGCACGCTTAATAGTGTAGAAAACAATTTCTTCATGATTGTTCTGGTTTAAAAGATGATTGATTAAAAGTGTCGGTTGCAAATGTAGAGAAAACACGATGTTATGAAACAATTTCTGAACTGTATTTATACGATGCGTGCAAGGCTCAAACACTTTTGTATTGCATTTGCGTCATTGCCGCAAAGCCCAAACACTTTTGTATTGCATTTGCGTCGTTGCTGCAAAGCTCAAACATTTTTGTATTGCATTTGCGTCGTTACCGCAAAGCTCAAACACTTTTGTATTGCATTTGCGTCGTTGCCGCAAAGCCCAAACATTTTTGTATTGCATTTGCATCGTTGCCGCAAAGCTCAAACACTTTTGTATTGCGTTTGCGTCGTTGCCGCAAAGCCCAAATATTTTTGTATTGCATTTGCGTCGTTGCCGCAATCCTCAAACAGGTTTTGAGTTTGATTTTTACAAAATACGATTTACCCGGTTGCATATTAAGCGTTGCGCCAAGTTTGGGGATATAACCCTAAAACTTGAGTAGTTTTGCGGCTGAACAAGGTTCGATGCACGTTGAAATGGTAACGGCGGAGAACTGAATGTAACAACATAACAAACAACTGTATGAAACAAATGATAATCTTGAAAAGTGCCGTAATCGGGTTGCTCCTCACACTTGCATGCACTAGAATGAGTGCGCAGCAGATCCGGTCGACTTATTTCATCGACGGCAACCAGACAAGACTGCAACTTAATCCGGCGGCGATTCCCAATCAAGGTTTTATTAATGTGCCCGTGATTGGGGGCGTGTCGACAACCATGGCATCGAATACTTTCGGGACGGGCGACATCAGCGACATCATTGCCAACAGAAGCGACGCCGACTATTTTATGAACGATAAGTTCATCCGAAAACTCAATATGAATAATAAATTCAATGCTAGCGTGAATACCGATTTCGTTTCGGCTGGATGGTTCAGCGGCGAAGAATTTTGGAATGCCAACGTGAGTTTGAAAGTAGATTTGGGTGTGTCGGTGCCGAGAAACATCTTTGAATTCATGCGCGACACGAGGGGTATGAACCTCGAGAGTTGGTTCGATTATTCGTCGGAAATCCACGGCGAGAAGCTCGACATAAACTCCTACATGGAAACCGGTGTGGGATATGCCCGCCCTATAAACAATAGACTAACACTGGGCGGAAAGGTGAAAATGCTTTTCGGTATCGGCAACGTGCGGATGCGCATCGATAAACTCGGCATCAAAACGAAACTCACCGGTATAGACCCGCATAAAGACTGGCGCGAAATAACCCGTCAGGAAATCGAAAATGCCCAGGGTGTTGCATCTATCGAAACCGACGCATCCATCGAGGCTTCGATGAAAGGTTTTGGACTCGTGGAAAGCAACCGTGGATATGTGAATAAAATTAAGCGCAACGGATCGCTCGGAATCGCAGGCATGGGAATGGGCATCGATCTTGGAGCAACTTATAAGATAACTAACCAGTTCACCGTCTCGGGTGCGGTGCTCGACCTGGGATTCATCTCCTGGAGTAAAGATAATTCGCACAGGGCGTCGTCCAATGCGAGCAGAGAATACAGCTTCAATATCCACGACTATGCCGACGCAATAGAATTTTCTGAACGGTTGGCCGACGGAAAGGTACTCGATGTGGCCATGCTCAACATCATCAAACGAAAAGAAAAGAAGGCACGCATAACATCGCTCTACACGTCGTTAGTTCTTGGCGGCGAATATAAATTGCTCGACGATAAGCTCACGCTCGGTCTGCTTTCCACAACGCGTTTCGCACAGCCTAACACCATCGCTGAACTCACGCTCGGAACAGCCTATAAACTGACCCCAATGATAAGCTTCTCATTGTCTTATTCCATGATTCAGAGTCGTGGCGCAGGACTCGGATTGGGCGTACAGCTCGGTCCGGTTGTTATTGCAACAGACTATCTCTACTTCGGTAACAACACCCGCTGTTTGAATGCTATGGTTGGCATGTCGATACCGCTCGGAATACGCCGCAAGTGATATGCGGGGCCGTCGGACAGATTCGACGAAATGCTTACCTTTGCCGCGTATGAAAGCAAAAATCCTACTCTTATTCGTCTTTTTGCTGCCCCTTCTCTCGACTGTTGTCGACGCGAAAGGACAGTTCACTGTTGTGATAGACGCCGGTCATGGCGGTCACGATACGGGCGCTGTGGGAGCATTCTCGCAGGAAAAGAATATCAACCTAAACGTTGCGCTCATCTTTGGGCAGCTCATAGAGAAGAATCTGCCTAATGTTAGAGTCATTTATACCCGCACAACCGACGTATTCATTCCCCTTCACGAACGTGCCGACGTAGCCAATCGGGCTAAAGCCGATTTGTTTATCTCAATTCACACAAACTCGCTTCCAGCCGGTAGGATAGCCCGTGGCTTCCAGGTTTATACACTCGGAATGCACCGCGCGAAAGATAATCTTGACGTGGCCATGCGCGAGAACTCGGTTATTTCGATGGAGCAAGGCTATCAGCAAACCTATCAGGGATTCGACCCGAAATCGTCGGAGAGCTATATAATGTTCGAACTCGTGCAAACCGCAAACATGGAGAAAAGTGTAGAGCTGGCAAAACTCATTCAGCGTTCAGTGTGTGCCAAGGCAGGCAGGCAGGATAAGGGAGTGCATCAGGCCGGATTCCTAGTGTTGCGCGAAACATCGATGCCGAGTTGCCTGATCGAATTGGGATTCATTTCAACCGAAGACGAAGAGCAGTTTCTCAATACGCCGGAGGGATTGGATCTTATGGCTAGAGGAATCTACGAGGCGTTCGTGAAGTATAAAAATATGTATGACGACCATATTGTCATTCCATATCGGGCGGCCGAAAATAAGAAAATAACTGTCGACCGGGTTCTTCCGCCGGTTGTTGCTCCGAGGCCTGAACCGAAACCAACTCCGAAGCCTGCATCTAAGCCGAAGCCTGCTTCCAAACCTGCTCCGAAACCGAAATCAGAGCCTGCTTCGAAACCCGAAGCACAGCCGATAAAGAAAGTAGAACCGGTTCAGGCTGCAACTCCCAAACCCGCACCTGCGAAGACTGTTCAGACTCCCGCTACGGCTCAAACTCCTGCCACGGTAAAGAAAGACTCCCAGCATTCACCAGTCAAAGTGGAGAATGTTCCCGCAAAAACACCGACATCCGCAGCTAAGCCCGCTCCGGTAAAGAAAGAAGCAACCGCAGATGCACCTGTGTTCAAAGTGCAGATTTGCGCCGTAGCAAACCAGCTAGCGGCCGGAAGCGGACAGCTCAAAGGACACAAGGACGTATCGTTCTTCCAGGAAAACAATTATTTCAAATACACCATCGGTGAAACAACCGACTATAACGAAATAACAAAACTTCGCAACAGCTTGCAGAAAGAATTCCCGCAGGCCTTTGTTGTTGCTTTCAAGAATGGTAAACGAATGGCTCTAAATGTGGCTGTGGCAGAGTTCAGAAACAATAAAAAGAAATAAGAATATGAAGAAAAAATACTTCACCCCGGAACTTAAAATCGCGCTCGTGGCAATTGCCGGCGTCGTAATCCTTTTCTTCGGAATACAATTCCTGAAAGGTCTCGACCTCTTCGCTACCACTACATCCTACAAGATGCACTTTGATAGCGTGGATGGTCTGAGCGTAACCACACCCGTCTATGCAAACGGTGTTAAAGTGGGCGCCGTGAAAGGAATATACTACGACTACGAACATCCCGAAAAAGAAATATCTGTCGACGTGAACATCGACAAAAGCATGAAGATTCCCGAGGGAACAACAGCCGAAATCCTGAGCGACCTGATGGGAAACGTGAAGATGAATCTTATTCTTGGACGCTCATCGAACTACATGAAACCCGGAGATGTGATTGAAGGTGGCGTTAACGGCGGAACACTAGGCGGAGTACGCGACCTTATCCCATCAGTGCAACAACTCATGCCCAAACTCGACAGCATTCTCATGAGCGTAAACTCGCTGCTGGCCGATCCAGCATTGAGAAACGTAGTTCATAACGCCGATAAAATCTCGGCCGACCTTACAACATCCACTCGTGAACTCAACATGCTATTGGCACAACTCAATGGCACAGTGCCGGGAATGATGGGAAAGGCTGACCGCCTGCTTGACAATGCCAGTGGAGCAATGAAAAACATAAACGGAGGAATAACCGACGCCCGCGGAACAATCAAAAGTGCCAACGGAATGATTACAACTCTCGACAATAAAGTTGCCGACATCGACCTGGCCGGAACAATGTATAAGGTTAATACCGCTCTCGAACATGTGAATGCCCTCACCGCAAAACTCAATAGCAACGAAGGTTCGCTGGGCATGCTCATCAACGACCCCACGTTCTACAACAATCTCAATAAAACAATGCGTAGCGCCGACAGTCTGCTTATAAACATCAAGGCTCATCCGAAACGCTACGTGCACTTCTCACTATTCGGTAGGAAAGACAAATAAATAATCCGGAAACGAATACCTAAAAAGCACGCTGCAAAGTCACCTTCCCGACCTTGCAGCGTGCTTGCAATAAAGGCCTCGATAAACTCGGATGAGGAACCGTAGAAATTCGTCGCGAAGAAGTGATATTTTGCCTCAACAGAATCGAAAATTTAAAAACGATATAAATATAAATCATCATTCCGATGAACCCCTTATACCCCCTTCGCAACTTTGAGAATCAAATGCTTCTCGCCCAGTTTCGACAACCGAAAATAACCTTCGCAACAACAACCGACAATACAAAAAACCGGTTGATTCCCAACCCCTTGGAAATATGCAACACGCAAAATCAGTATGCCCCAAACACACAATGCTAAAGGACGGGTTAATAGGGAATTAGCAATTCGAATGAATCGTAACGCCAATTAGCCAGCCCGAAACCCAGGTCGCTTTTTAGTAAATTTGCAACTGCATTCCCCCCAACATTTATTCAGTCGAATTATCGACTAAAGAGACAAAGAAAAGATTGTAATAACTCAACATGAACGCGCAGCCTAAAGCACTTTGGAACGACAGTCTCAAACTCATAAAAGAGAACGTCACCGAGCAGCAATTCCAAACATGGTTCAAGCCAATCATCTTCGAATCCTATAAACCGGCATCGAAGACACTGCTCGTGCAAGTGCCCAGCCCATTCGTTTACGAGTATCTGGAAGAAAACTATGTTGACCTGCTAAGCAAAGTGCTCACACGCGTGTTCGGACAGGGAGTGCGACTAACATATCGTGTGGTTACCGACAAAACACACAACATCACACAAGACATACAGGCCGAGCCAACCGAAAATATTGAATCGCAGAAAGCAACCCAACGGGCAAATCAGAGTCCAACCGTACTCGACGCCACCCCACAGGAACTCGACCCGCAACTCGACCCACACAAATCGTTCGGAAACTTCATTGAAGGCGACAGCAACAAACTACCGCGCTCAATCGGACTGTCAATAGCCGAGCATCCCGATACACAGCAGTTCAATCCGATGTTTATCTACGGACCTTCAGGCTGCGGAAAAACACATCTCCTCAATGCCATCGGCCTCCGCACCAAGCAACTCTTCCCCAAGAAGCGCGTACTCTACATCTCGGCACGCCTCTTCCAGGTGCAATACACCAGCTCCGTGCTGCACAACACAACAAACGACTTCATAAACTTCTATCAAACAATCGACGTGCTTATCGTCGACGACATACAGGAATGGATTACAGCATCCAAAACACAGGATACATTTTTCCACATCTTCAATCACCTATTCCGAAACGGAAAAAGAATTATCCTCGCCTGCGACCGTCCACCCGTTGAACTCCAAGGCATGAACGAGCGGCTACTCACACGATTCGCATGCGGACTCATTGCCGAACTCGAGAAGCCTAACATGCAACTATGCATAGACATTCTCAACAGCAAGATAAAACACGACGGTCTCCACATTCCCGAAGACGTTGTGCACTTCATAGCCCAAACGGCAAACGGAAGCGTGCGCGACCTGCAGGGCGTCATCAATTCACTTCTGGCCTACAGCGTGGTATATAACAGCAATATCGACATGCGCCTGGCCCAAAGAGTCATCAAACGAGCCGTCAAAATCGACGACAGACCCTTAACCATCGACGATATACTCGAAAAGGTTTGCAGCTTTTTCAACGTCACCGCAACCGCTATCAATTCCCGTTCGCGGAAACACGACATCGTAATCGCCCGTCAGGTGAGCATGTATTTGGCGCACAAATTCACCAAGATGCCCGCCAGCAGAATTGGTAAGCTCGTTGGCGGTCGCGACCATAGTACCGTTATCCACAGTTGTTCGCAGATAGAGAAACGTCTGCAGGTCGACAAAAAATTCAATGCCGAACTCTCGAGCATCGAAAACTCTTTCAAACTGAAGATTTGATTTTTCATAATGATAGCTGATGGGGAATGTGCAACGAATGACGGGTTCATTCACGCACATTCCCATTTTTTTGTCCCGCCCTCTCTCGTGGAGGGGCGATTCTGTGTTCCCTACATGTAATTGAGAGAGTTGAGTAATTTATTCTGTCGGGGTATAATTTCTGCCAATTCGAGCGATAGCTCGCATGTAGGGACAGACCCCGTGTCTGTCCGACCGGCCCTTAGGCCGGGGATGTTTGTATAATTGTTCGGGCATTGGAGAATAAATATTTATCCCAGTCTGATAGTTGGTGACCTGTCGGTCTCAGATCGGACAGACACGGGGTCTGTCCCTACATGCGAGCTCTCGCTCGAATTGGCATTATTTGAGTGAGAGGGTGGTAGTTAATATTGAGAAATGAGTATATAAGGTTTCGGGAGTGCCTTTTTATTTTATTCTTGGGGTGTACAAGTCTTTCATGTTGCCTTTTTATTTTATTCTGGGAGCATAGGGGTCTTTGTGGTGCCATCTTACTTTATTCTTGGAGTGTTGAAGGCCTTGATGCTGTTGTCTAACTTTATTCTGGTAGTATAAAAGTAGTTTTGGGTGGTGTCTAACTTTATTCTTGGAGTGTTGAAGAGGGTAATGTTGCCGTCTAACTTTATGGCATGACTTAAATAGATTATTTTGCTGCTAGAAAAAAATACGCTAGGAGAGTAAATCTTCACTGATTTATCAATTAAGCTATTTAATATTGTTATTATATTAACGGCTAATTTACTTAGAATAAATGAGATTATAAATAATAAAACTAGTAACTCATTTATACTAAATGAATTTAGTATTTCTATAACAAGTAATCCGTTTAATCTAAATGAGTTTTCAATTTATATAAAACATAATTCATTTAGGCTAAATGTAATTACTATTGGTTTAATTGATAGTTCGTTTAGTATAAATGGATATATCATTTCTGTAATTGATTTTTCATTTAGATTAAATGAGATTTTACTTAGTATATATGATAATTTATTTAGATTAAATGAAGAAGTAGTTTTTATAAATGAAACTTCGTTTAGTCTAAATGATGTAGTGTTTTGTTTAAGTGAATTTTAGTTTAAAATAAATGATATAGTATTTTTTAATTGTAATATATTGTTTAATGTAATTGATTAGCTTGTTTTAAAATTTAAAATATTAATCATGTTAATGTATAAGATGTTGAGATAATATGAGATATTATATAGATAGAATGGTTAGCTAATTAAGGAAATTGATTTTCTAGTTAAGCTAATTAAAAAAAGAATTAGTAAATTGCAAACCAAAATTACGCTAAATGAAGACCTTGAAAGTCTTCTAGGTCATAGCTTACCGTAGGCTGGCCGGCAGAAAGGCTTTTGGAGTCTCGGCGTACTGTAAGCTGGCAGATAAAAAACGGTTTAAGTCTTGGCTTACCGTAGGCTGGCGGGCATGAAAGCTTTCGGACTCTTGGAATACTGTATGATGGCAGGAAAGGGGACTTTGGGATTCTTGTAATACAGTATGACGGCATGTAAAAGGTCTTTATGGCTCTTGTAATACTGTATGATGGCAGGAAAAGGGGGCTTGCGGATGGAAAAAACAATGCAGATAATGATTTAAAATATAATTGAGATGGAAAATATAACTGAATTGCCGTTGCATATCAATGTGAGAGGCTGTTATTGTTCAAATTTTGGTTCCGGACTGCATCTTGCGTTCCACAGACGGGTGTATTTGACGATGACAGAGGTTGATTTGAAGAAATTGCACATCGGTGCGGGGCTCATGAAAGAATGGATGGAGCTTATAGAACAGGGGTATGAAACCGATTCGAAGACAAGTCTGCGGGAGCTTACGCAGCAGATTGCAGAGTTGAATGAGAGGCTGACGGAATTGATTACGTATATATTCGAAATGGTTCGGGTGCAGCGAAAATCGTTCGACGAGGAGAAGGCTAGGGCGGCAGAAAGTTTGTACACCGTAGTTCGGGCCTATCGTGGGCTTCAGCAGATGTTGCGCTACGGGAAAAGTGCGAAAATCGAATGTCTGCTTCGGGATTTCGATGATAAGGCTGAGGCTGTGAAACGGCTCTCGCTTACGAGCGCTATTAAGGAGCTCGAGCGGGTTAACAAGGAGCTGGATGAAACGCTCTCTGAACGAATCAGAATTAAAAAGGGGTACACGGCGAATTATAAACTTCGTCCGAAAATGGACCGTATTTACTCGCTTGTTGTTAAACACATCTCGGCTTCGTATATGCTTGCTGAAAACGATTCCGACAAGCATGAAATAATCAAGTTGGTGGTTATTCTCAACCGGATTATCGCCGATTTCAGACGCAGTTATAATGAAAGTATGGCCCAGAAACGAAGAGTGAGAAAACCCGACGAAGATGTGGAACCGATTGAAGAGGATGAGGATGTGGTTTCGCCGGTTCTGTCGGATGATGATTCGGAGGATAATAACATCAAAGAAAATGATAATGAGTAAAGCTGAAAACAATAATCGGCGCCCGTTACCGGATTTGTTGAAATGGTGGCTTGGCAGATTACTTCTTTTGGGCGAATGCTAGTATTAACGTGTTTTTGGGGAACTTTGCCGACATGATTATAAAAAAAATATGGAAGATTGCTCGATGGACCATGGCTCTATTATTTATTTCGAGCATATTGATAGTTGTTGCATATCGTTTCCTGCCGGTGTATTTCACTCCGCTAATGATTGCGAGGTGCTTCGAACAGATTGAAGACGGGCGGAAAATTAAACTATATCATGAATGGATTCCTTTGAGTCGCATGTCGGCCTCGATGCCCGTGGCTGTGATGGCCAGCGAAGACCAGCGGTTCCTTACGCATCATGGATTCGACTACGAAGCCATCGAACTCGCCGCGAAGGAGCATATGCAGAAAGGAAAAAAGCTGCGCGGCGGTTCAACCATCTCGCAGCAAACGGCAAAGAATGTGTTCTTGTGGCAAGGACGGTCGTGGGTGCGAAAGGGACTGGAGGCCTATTTCACTTTCCTGATTGAGATTCTGTGGAGCAAGCAGCGGATTATGGAGGTTTACCTGAATTCTATCGAGATGGGCGACGGAATATATGGCGTACAAGCGTGTGCCGAACGCAACTTCGGAATCGATGCGTGGAATCTCACCCGGTCGGATTGTGCGTTGATTGCGGCCACGCTCCCTAATCCCAGAAAATTTTCGTCGAAATCGCCGGGCCCGTATATGCGGAAACGGTTGCGACAAATTGAACATCAGATGACATTCATTTCGGCCTTCCCGAAAGAACATTAAATCACAGACAATGGAAAAACAACACAACTCATCCCTACTCAATGAACTAAACGACATGCAGCGTGAGGCGGTGATGTATAACGACGGTCCGTCGCTGGTTATCGCCGGGGCCGGTTCCGGAAAAACTCGTGTGCTAACCTATAAGATTGCCTATTTGCTCGAACAGGGAATGAAACCCTGGAATATTCTTGCGCTTACGTTTACGAATAAGGCGGCACGCGAAATGAAGGACCGCGTGGCTAATTTGATAAACTACGATTCGGCTCGACAGTTATTCATGGGAACATTCCACTCCGTGTTTGCCAGAATATTGCGAATCGAGGCAGAGCACATCGGCTTCGGGCGCGACTTTACGATATACGATGAGGCCGATTCGCGCTCGCTGCTGAAGAATATTATAAAAGGAATGGCGCTCGATGATAAGCTTTATAAGCCGGCCGCCATTCACTCGCGCATTTCGATGGCGAAGAATAATCTCGTAACTGCCGAGGCTTATGCTGCCGACCGCGACGCAATTCAGCGCGACTTGAAAAGTAATATCGGTGCGCTGTGGCAAATATTTCAAACCTATCAGGCCCGATGCAGACAGGCTAATGCGATGGATTTCGACGACCTTTTGCTGAATACTTTCCTGCTGTTTCGCGATAACGAGGAGGTGAAAAATAAATATGCTCGGGCTTTTGAATACATCCTCGTCGACGAATATCAAGACACCAACTTCGCCCAGGTTTCCATTCTCAATCAGATTTCATCGCACCAGGGAAAGATATGCGTCGTGGGCGACGACTATCAAAGCATCTACTCGTTCCGCGGGGCAAATATCGACAACATACTCTCCTTCCGCGAGCAACACTCTCAGGCAAAGCTTTTCAAGCTGGAGCGCAACTATCGTTCGACCCGCAAAATCGTCGAGGCCGCCAATTCGCTCATGAAACACAACCGGCGACAGATTCCGAAGGATGTATATTCGGAAAACGACGATGGAGAACGGGTTGTCTATAAACCTTGCTACAGCGATAAAGAAGAAGCGGCCGTCGTAGCATCCCAAATAGAACGAATCAGACAAACAGAGGGCGGAACCTATGCCGACTTTGCCATACTCTACCGAACAAACGCTCAAAGTAGAACGTTTGAAGAAGAGTTCCGACGTAGAGATATTCCCTACAGAATCTACGGCGGCCTCTCGTTTTATCAACGTAAAGAAATCAAAGATGCAATTGCCTACTTCCGACTCATTATCAACCCTCACGACGAGGAGGCCATCAGGAGAGTAATAAACTATCCTGCTCGTGGAATTGGCGCCGCGACCATCGCAAAAATCGCCAGCATGGCCATGGAGAATCAAACCAGTTTTTGGGATGCAATTGCCCATCCTGAAGTCATCGGACTGAGTGGGGCGATCGTTGCAAAGCTCACAGCCTTCCGCGACATGATAAACGAGTTCATTGCCTGTAAGGACGAGGAGGATGCATTCACTCTTGCACGGAAAATCATTTTCGGCACGGGAATGGAGGCCGATATAAAGCAAGGTAGAGAGCAGGAAGACATTGCCCGACAGGAAAATCTCGAGGCTCTCATGGCCGCACTCCAAGAGTTTGTTGAAACGGCAACAGAAGAGGGCCGGACGTCGCAAATCTATCTCGAGAATTATCTCCAGGAGGTGGCGCTATATTCCGACCTCGACAAAAAAGATGATAACGAACCGCGAGTGACGCTAATGACTATTCATGCCGCCAAGGGATTAGAATTTCCGACCGTTTTTGTTGTCGGGCTCGAAGAGAATCTCTTCCCCAGCATCATGGCCACCCATTCCATGAACCAGCTCGAAGAGGAGCGTCGCTTGCTCTACGTTGCCATCACCCGGGCCGAGCGCCATTGTTTTCTAACTAATGCGAAGAATCGCTATCAATATGGTAAGCCGCAGTTTTGTACTCCCAGCAGATTCCTACGCGATATTGCCCCTGAATTTATTGATGGAGAAGTAGAAGTAAATTCGTTTGCCGACCAAGTAGAGTGGGGCGGATACGGCCAATCGCGCAGCTTCAGTCGATGGCAGAACGCCAACCCTGTGGGCTCACAGTTCAAAGCCGACCCGAGGCCGAAGATAACCTCCCCCAGCGAACCCGAAACGCCCATCGACCCGCTATCGCCACGCACTCGCGCCCGTTTGGCCGCCGAAAGAAACTCTTCGTTTAGAAGAATATCCTCGTCGGATGGCGGCTCTTCGTATCAATCAGCAGCTTCGTCTAAGAATAATATTCCGCGCACCGACGGCCTGGCTGTCGGGAAGAGAATCGAGCATCAGCGATTCGGCGTCGGTATCGTCGAAACTCTCGAAGGCATAGGCGAAAATGCCCGCGCCACCATCGATTTTCGGAATGTTGGCAGGAAAACCCTTCTGTTGAAATTCGCTAAGTTCAGAATCCTTTAGTCCCCTATGAGAGAATGCCCGAATACAATCGTATTTTCGTTCTCCCGGCAAAAGGACAAGCAAAACCCCTATAGGTTTCTGTTCTCCTGATGAAAGGACCGCCAAATCCCTTGGGGTTTTCGTAGGGACGATTAGAAACTATTGGTTTCTGTGCCCATTGTCGCAACTACCTACGCACAAAAAGTAAAACAACATAATGATGATAGACTTATTTAATTTTTCGCGCCGCAAAACCTCCGTTGTCCACGTAGGATGCCTCGACATCGGGGGCGACAACCCCGTACGCATCCAGTCGATGACAACCACATCGACCGATGACACCGAGGCCAGCACAGCCCAAACAGAACGAATCGTAGACGCCGGGGGCGAGCTCGTTAGATTAACAACCCAAGGACGGCGCGAGGCCGAAAACCTGCGAAACATAATCGCCCAACTGCGTGCCGACGGTTATACCACACCCATCTGCGCCGACGTGCATTTCAATGCGAATGTGGCCGACGTAGCCGCGCTATATGCCGAAAAAGTTAGAATCAACCCGGGAAATTATGTCGACCCCGGACGAACTTTCAAGCAAATCGACTATACCGACGAGGAATATTCTCGCGAACTGCAGAAACTCGAAGCTCGACTCGTGCAGTTCATCGACATCTGCAAGCAAAACGGTACGGCAGTGCGCATCGGCGTGAACCATGGTAGTCTTTCCGACAGAATTATGTCGCGCTATGGCGATACGCCGGCGGGCATCGTTGAAAGTTGCATGGAATTTCTGCGCATTTTCAGGAAGCACGACTTCGCAAATGTGGTTATTTCCATAAAAGCATCGAACACGGTGGTCATGGTACAGTCTGTTCGCCTGCTTGTTGCCGAGATGGACAAGGCGGGAATGAGCTATCCCCTCCACCTTGGAGTAACCGAAGCCGGAGAAGGCGAAGATGGAAGAATAAAGAGCGCACTGGGCATCGGCGCCCTCCTTTCCGACGGAATAGGTGATACAATCCGCGTGTCGCTCAGCGAAGAACCCGAATGCGAGATTCCCGTGGCCCGACATCTGGTTCGGCACATCCGACGAAGACAGGCACACATCATCATCCCCGGACATCAGTGCGAAACATTCAATTATCTCAATCCAGAACGGCGCAAAACTACACCAGTCGGCAATGTCGGAGGCGATAATCCACCCGTCGTGATAACAAACGCCGCAAACTCGCACAAAGCTGACCCCTCGCTACCGCATGCCGACTACATCTATGCCCGTAGCTCTCTGCCAACCGTTCTACAACCCGATACGAGTTACATCCTCGACTTCGACGCCTACGCCGAACTCGCATCGACCGACAATCTGCCCGAAGAAAATGCCGTCTATCCCATCTTCCCCGCCTCCGCAATTCCATTCATCGGAGCGGTTAAGGCGTCGATGAAGTTTTTGGTACTGCGCTTCGGCACTCCGGCAGACGAATATCTGGCCTGTCTCAAATATTACCCCGAGGTTGTGGTGGTTTGCACCAGTACACACCAGAATCCCACAGGCGATTGTCGTGCTTTAGCCCATGAAATCATGGAAGCTAAACTTGCTAACCCTATCGTCTTCGCCGGAATGTATAACCACTCGTTAACCGAGAAAACATCGACCGGACTAACTCCGAAAGACGCATTCCAACTCGAAACGGCAGCCGATATGGGCGCGTTGATGCTTGACGGACTGGCCGATGGAATCTGGCTTATGAATCAAGGTGACCTGCCGCCATCCGACATCGAACAAACTGCGTTCGGCATCCTTCAGGCCGCTCGACTACGAATGGTCAAAACGGAATATATCTCCTGTCCCGGATGCGGCCGCACTCTCTACGACCTCCGCACCACAATAGCCCGCATAAAGGAAGCCACTAAGCACATGAAAGGCCTCAAGATTGGTATAATGGGCTGTATCGTGAACGGACCGGGCGAGATGGCCGATGCCGATTTCGGTTATGTTGGCGCCGGCCCGGGAAAGGTCAATCTCTACCGCCGTAAGGAATGCGTCGTCCGAAATATTCCCGAATCCGAAGCTGTTGAACGTCTTCTTGAACTCATTAATTCCTCTAATTCCCCTAATTCCACTGCCTGACATCGTGTCACACCACTTGTCGCTGGCATATGCTTTGTTTTTATCTAGGCCGAACAGCGCGGCCTAACCATTCGCCAAAGCTGTTCATAAATACAACAAACGAATAACAAACAAAACATCATAAACTATGGGAAAAATTATTGGAATAGACTTGGGAACAACCAACAGTTGTGTCTCAGTATTTGAAGGAAACGAACCGGTGGTCATCGCCAACAGCGAAGGTAAACGTACCACACCATCGGTGGTAGGATTTGTGAAAGACGGTGAACGTAAGGTGGGCGATCCTGCTAAACGTCAGGCCATCACCAACCCTAAGAACACGGTTTACTCGATTAAACGTTTCATGGGCGAAACCTACGAACAATGCCGCAAAGAGGCTGAAAGCATGCCTTACACCGTGATAGACGAGAACGGACAGCCGCGTATTGACATTGAAGGACGCAAGTACACACCGCAAGAAATCTCGGCGATGATACTTCAGAAGATGAAAAAGACTGCCGAGGATTATCTCGGACAAGAAGTAACCGACGCTGTGATTACCGTTCCGGCTTATTTCTCCGACTCGCAACGACAGGCAACTAAAGAAGCCGGTCAGATTGCAGGTCTCAACGTGCAGCGTATTGTTAACGAGCCTACTGCGGCTGCTTTGGCATACGGTGTAGATAAGGGTCATAAAGATATGAAGATTGCCGTGTTTGACCTTGGTGGTGGAACATTTGATATCTCTATCCTCGAGTTCGGCGGCGGCGTGTTTGAAGTGCTTTCTACCAACGGCGACACCCACCTTGGTGGCGACGATTTCGACCAAGTGATTATCAAATGGCTGGCTGATGGCTTTAAAGCTGACGAAGGTATTGACCTGACAAAGGACCCCATGGCCATGCAACGCTTGAAAGAGGCTGCCGAAAAGGCGAAGATCGAGTTGTCGAGCACTACGTCTACCGAAATCAACCTGCCCTATATCTCGGCAGAAGGCGGTGTTCCTAAACACTTGGTAAAGACTTTGACGCGTGCACAGTTCGAGCAGTTGGCACACGACCTGATACAAGCTTGTCTCGTTCCCTGTCAGAATGCCATTCGCGACGCAAAGCTGCAGACTTCCGATATAGACGAAGTAATCCTCGTAGGTGGTTCGAGTCGTATCCCTGCCGTACAGACATTGGTAAAGAACTACTTTGGCAAAGAGCCCTCGAAGGGTGTTAACCCTGACGAAGTGGTAGCCGTGGGTGCGGCCATCCAAGGTGCCATCCTCAACAAAGAGAGTGGTGTGGGCGACATTGTGTTGCTCGACGTAACGCCTCTGACGCTGGGTATCGAAACCATGGGCGGTGTGATGACCAAGCTCATCGATGCCAACACCACCATCCCCACGAAGAAGAGCGAAACGTTCTCTACCGCGGTGGACAATCAAACGGCTGTTACCATCCACGTACTGCAGGGCGAACGCCCCATGGCATCGCAGAACAAGAGCATCGGACAGTTCAACCTTGAGGGCATTGCACCGGCTCGCCGTGGCGTTCCGCAGATTGAAGTAACGTTCGACATCGATGCCAACGGTATTCTCAACGTCAGCGCGAAGGACAAGGCAACGGGCAAGGAACAGAAGATTCGCATCGAGGCCAGCAGCGGATTAAGCAAGGAAGAAATCGATCGTATGAAGGCCGAAGCCGAGCAAAACGCCGCTTCCGACCAAGCCGAGCGTGAAAAGATTGACAAGCTGAACCAAGCCGACTCGATGATATTCACCACCGAGAACTTCTTGAAAGATAACGGCGACAAGATTCCTGCCGACCAAAAGCCTGGCATCGAAAGTGCACTTCAACAGCTTAAAGATGCTCACAAGGCCGCCGACGTTGCCGCCATCGATGCTGCCATCAACAATCTTAACACGGTGATGCAGGCTGCCAGCCAACAGATGTATCAAGGTGCAGGTGGTGCCCAGCCCGACCCCAACGCCGGTCAAGGCTTCCAAGGCGGTGCTGACGACACCGTGCAAGATGCCGACTTTGAAGAAGTGAAGTAATTACGCTCACAAACGAGCATCAAACAAATAGTAAATAGCAGTAGGATAACAACTTACTGCTATTTTTATAAGGGGGGTAAAACGAGATGTGAAAAGTGAGAAAATGAGCTTCGACTGATTCACAACGAGTTACCAAGAATCATAGATGACTACTGAAAAAACGAAATGTAACATTCATATAACATTCATGTAACATTGAGCAGGGCCTTGAACGACCGTTCGAAGAATAAATGTAACATAGCGACAGATTGAGGGGTAAATAAGGCCTATTCAGGACTCGTTCAGGGGCTATTCTAAACACTGACGACAGGTGTACAGCTTACTCCTTCTGCAACGACCATTCGGGACGTATTCAAGGGGGATTCTAAGCGCGCGAAGGAAGTATAAACACCCCAGCAATACATCATGGAGTATTCGGCGTAGAGCATTGGCTAATCAACTATACATATATCGTATATAGTTACTATATTGTATATGGAAAGCCAAGCGATAAGACCACTGGGGCTATAGCTGTGAAAATTTTTGTAGATGCGATATATCGTATATAGTAACTATTCTGTAGTTTTGCCACTAAAAAGAGACTATGACAAAGGTTATACATGTGCAGCTACTGCAGAGGGGACGGAA
>ERZ773067.112-NODE-112-length-51544-cov-5.130979_pt1 | contig 51544 bp, 59 predicted proteins | sample MGYA00580622_ERZ773067 | MGnify/ENA primary metagenome ERZ773067 (study PRJEB29015, sample SAMEA2737998) | human oral metagenome | biome: human oral; feature: human-associated habitat; material: dental | place: China | collected 2113 ...
CGCTGGTCGGGGCCCCCCCGCCGCAGAACCAGTTCACGATACCGAGTGCGGTCTGGTTACGGTTCTGGTCGGGATCGCCCCAGTGATGCAGAGTGATGTTAGTGATTACGCGAGGAAATCCGAAGACCCTCGGTACCTCAGCGTAAGGCGTGAAATTGGTTGCGTCTTTGTGTGTGTAGTACTTATACGCCACTTACGCTCCTTACTTATCCTTTGAAATTATAACGTTGTCCAAGCGTTCCCGCTCATGTCGAATCTCGCCACGCATTCCGCCTATGTCTCGGCGAAACTCTTCGTGCTCTCGAAACGTTCGGTCGAAAGACTCCTTCATCTCAATCTGTCGGCCCCCTTGAACCGCCTGTTCCTTCTGCAGTATGTCTAGACGCCCACTTTGAGCCGCCTGTTCCTTCTGCAGTATGCCTAGACGGTCCCGAACCTCCGAAAGGGTAGACGTGATTTTGTCCACATCATCTCGGAGGTTTGAGGAATGGTCATTTTTGACTTGGTGTTTCGCCTCTTTCGCATCGTGCCCGATAGCAGTCAGCTTTTCTTTGACCTTCTCCAAATCCGAAGAGAGACTGGTTGAGATACGGACGACAACTATAATCGTGATGAGCACCCCGACGAGGATAGTTATCCACCAATCGACATGCGGGTTGCCTGTCTTAGGGAACTCCATATTTTCTCTTTACGCTCAGTGAATATAGGCAAATCCATTATAATTTGCCGTCCTTCACGTAAGGGTCATACGAGCCGCGCCGGACGTAGAAGTCAATATCCGGCCTGCGCCAATCCATCGGGAACCATTCGGTCTTATCCCAGGGGAAGTCGCTCACGTCGAATGCCCTGCCGGGTTCGCCCTTGTTGAGGATTCGTGCTAGTTCGCCGCCATTCGACCACGGGTCCTCTTTTGTGCCGTGGGCCAGCATGTCTGCCACACCGGAATGCCCGTTGAACGCATGGCACCATGCGTTAGTGTCCGTGCCGACCAGGCCGTACTTCTGCGCGGCAATGATAATCATGCGGGTGAGTGGATTGTATGGAGCCTTAGTACGGGGGTTGTAATCCGGGTCTACGTCCACGCGTACCCGGCCCCACTGGCCGTGGTGGGGAGAGTTCGGCCAGTGTTCCGGCGGGGCCTTCGCATCTGAACCAGCTGCAGGCCAGGACGGGGTAGCGTGCTTGGCTATGATTTTCCCCTCAGCGTTGCGGGTCACAGACTCACAGGCCACTGCTCCGAACGTGAAGGCCAGAGCGTGTTCAATAACACCCCGACGAATTTCGTCCGGGTGGATGAAGCCGAGCGAGTTGTGCATACAGGCAATTGCTGACTGGCCGGTTTGGGTTTGCGCCGCAAAGTTCGTAGACGAAATGTCCCGCCCCGGCGGGTTGGTGCTCCAGCCACCAACGGAAGCGGTGTAGTACGGCTCGCCGTTCGGGCCGGTCTTGCCAGGGATGGGGCCTTCGGCGTTGAAATACTCGCGCCACACGCCGGAGCCAATATCGTACAGGGCCATGCCCTTATCGCCCCTGGGCGCAGGTAGCGCACCCTTAGGCAGGGGAATGCGCCCGCCCAGAATCTTCTTAGCGTTCACTTGGGCGCGTATACCCTCAGGCGTTGGAGTCCTATCCCAGGAAATAGTAGACATCCCGTCACGTGAGCACTCCATCCAAGCCCATTCCACATCTGGGTGAGTAGAGTCTACGACGTAAGCGGCTATCGGCTCAGTGCCGAACTTGGAGGTGTTGAATCCAGTCTTGGCACCGAATGCCCCACTGCCGATACCATCCTGCCACCGGGCACCGAACGGATCAGGGGAATTATCCCACATCCACTGGGCTTTCTGGGCGCTGCGCGAGTCTAGCGGCAGGTTCGGGTCGTCCACTCGCTGAGTCCAGATAGTGTTCTGCAGGATGGAACGGTCGGGGTGGAACGCATCGACGACAAGCGCGGGCTGGGCGGGGGAAGTCGCCTTCTCCCACTGTCCGTTCTTGTACGTCTTCGGGCGGAGGGCTTGAACCTTACCGTCTTTGACGAGTTTACTGGGCATTGTTTACCCCTTCGTCGCGGCGTTTGTAGATGCGAAGACCTGCGCATTCGTTCTTTGTATCCAGGCGCATACCGATAAGACCTTGCGACAGTTCCCCGTCCACGTGGGAGAAATCCTGCGTCGCGCTCCAGCCGTTCGGGGCGGTGATGGTGTAGACATCGTTCACGAACTCCAGCTTCCAGGTACCGGCGCGATCCTTGAACGGTACGTCCCGAGTTTCTTTCGTACCATCCTTGCCGGAGAGCGAGACGAGGAACATGCCAATGTCTGCCATGTACATCTTCCGGCTATCGAGGTGTCCGATCCAGAACAGAACGTTCTTCCGTAGATTCTCCGGGGCAGGAACCAGGTCGAACTCAATCGTCAGGTTCCGGGTGAATGGGAAGAAAAGAGTAATCGCGTTGGAATGCTGCTCGACCAGTGTTCCGTGGTCTGAGACTATCCAGGAAGCGTGCTTCCACTCTGTTTCGTTCCCTGCTTTTACCCACCCCGCGCCAAGCTGGTAGAACGTTGCGGTGCCGTACCCGCCAAAGCCGTTATTCATCTGAACGCCGGCGCGTTTAGCACCTGCACCGAAACCTTTAGAATCCGTGCCGGTAGACCCCTCAATGGGAGGGGTCAGCTCTTGCCCGGCAGGACGCAGGGACGGCTTCTCTGATACCCACAGCTCGCGGCCCTGGACGGAAGCAATGGTGCGAATCCATTCGTACTTCCCAGTGGTGACGTACCCGGCCTTCGGCTCGGCGCTCACGCGGAAGTGCGTAAACCCATCGCCGGGTACAGTGTGGATACCCGGATCAACCTTCTCGCCGTTGAGGTAGTACTGCACCCCGACCTGGTTGTCGGGGATAGCAACCTTGCGGTGTGCCAGGTTGAAGGCCGGAATCTGCGGCACAACGGGGATAAGGTCTTGCGGTACGCCCTGCACCCACACAACGGGGAGACCGTCTACTGTCGGCTCTTGCGGGGCTGTGTCGCCATAGTGTAGGTAGTACCCACGCTTCTTGGCTTCGTCTGCTGCCAGTGCCGGCGGCTTCGTTTCTCCTGGTTTAGCTGCTACTAACCACACAGGGCCAAGAGTAACCTCAGTCATTTAAGTTTCCTTAGCTTGTAGTTTCTTTAACGCTGCTTCTACTGCAGCAAGGCGATTCTCCAAAGGGAGAATGCCGTTCGTCCAGGAACGAACCTTCGTCTCGACAAACGCCGAAGGCGCTTTATCGTAGGGGTTCCCCTCCGGGGAGTCTTCCGACCCTGCCCCGATATTAAACACCCGATCGGTCACGTAGGCGTGCCCGATATTGAGGGAGTCCAGTTTATCGAACACCTTTTCTATATTCTCTTCGGTCACGCCGTGGATGATGTGCCAGAACCGCCATGACGGGAAGTCTTTGTAATGGTCGGGGTGTATGTTCGGAGTCGCCGGGTCAAGGTATTTCTGAGCGTTCGACTCCCAGGTGCACACAATATCGCACGCATCCATCATTTCCTTGCGCGTGTTCGATCCAGGGTTGATGATAATCGGCACGTCATTACCGACAATGTTCTTTATCTTGCGATAAAGCTGTTGATAAAACGGGATGATTTTCTGCTGCTGTTCATCCCAGCCGTTCACAACCTCGTCCAGGAAGATAGCCCCGCGACCTTTCGAGAACACCTCGGGGTAGTCCTGGTACACGGCGGTCACCGAGTCTAAGATGAACTGCTCCGTGAACCGGGTAATTGCTTCCATTGGCACGCCGAGCATGTTCTTCACACGCTCCCGGTAAGCCTCGTCAGCTTCCGGCGCATTAGCCCCGTGCCGGGTCTTGATGTAGAACGCGATACGTTTAGCCCCGGCGGCCATTGCCAGATTCGCTTGGGTAGCGAAGTCTGTATCAGGCCGTTTGACAAGCCATTCGCCGGAAGCGCGGTTGAGGATAACAATCCCCAGGGAGTTTCCGAACTTGAGAAACTTACTCCATTGGGAATTGTCGCCGTTGTAGTAGTCCGGCCAGGTGTACGTAATAGGGCTGTAATACCGCTTGCCGTTCACAAACCCAAAATCGGGCTGCCGCACTTCAATACGTGCAGCCCGCTCTTCAATGCGCTGATCCAATTCGCTACGAAGGGAGGGGAGATTAGCAGTAAATACTTCCTGTACCGCAGCACGCCCCACCCCCGTCAGGTTCTTTTCACTGTTGATTACGGGCATACGAGCATCAGACATTAGGCACCTCAAAGAATCCGACAATGTTCAGAATATACCTGCCCGGCGCGGTAATTGCGTCGGTCTGTACCTTTCGGCTGCCCTTATCCATCCAGATACCCCCGCCGCCCGTAGTGCTAGGCGTGACTGATTGAAGCTCGATCAACGAAGCGGGTACCGGGACGGGGGAGAGGGCTTTTTCCGGCAGAGTGAACAGAGTATCCTTCGCCGTCTTCCCGGCGGGCACTGTAAAATCTAGGTGGATAATCCCGATCTTGGTATTCGGGTCGTAGTCCAGGAAGTGGCGGTGGTCGCCGTTGCTCCCGTTACCGGCTACGGTTGTAGTGCTGCGTGCTACCCATTCAAGAATGAATTTCTGGTGTGGTAGCTTGGCGGGTGGTTGTGGTGGGTTGGCCGCTAGTTCCTCCTTGATAAGCTGTTTGATGTGCTCTAAGGGAGCGCCCGAGAATCGCCCCTGAGCGTCCATTTTCGGGGTGTTCGTACTAATAATTCCCTCCTAAGAATTGTTTGGGGCTGCTACGAAAAGCTAGTTTGCGAAGAAACCTACCAAATCGGTAATTACTTTTACATTGGAACGTCCGCCCATGCCCCAGACCAGCACGTCCCGAGAACCGGCGTTCATGTAGATGGACATGCCCTCTACCACGGACTTCACGGTACGAATGGGAGTGGGTGCACTTGCGGGCAGGGAGAACAGGATACCGCCGTCTACGAAAGGCGCTTCCAGCAGCGCCTCAATGTGAATCTGGCCGTTGCAGTAAAGCGGGTTGTACATCAGATAGCACCGCTCGCCGGGAGTGTCGCCATACGGCTTTACTCCAGTCTTCGGCTGCAAGTCCACAACCTGCGGCGTGTAGGTGTAGGTGGTTACCCGGTACGGGCCTACCTGGATGTACACGCCGGTGCCCTGGGGGTCTTTCACCCGGACGGGGACGTTTAGCCCAGTTGCCTCGGCAGGTACCGATACGTCCATTGAGACGCAGCCCTGGATAGTCAAGCCCTTGAACCACGATTCAATGTAATAACTCCAACGTGCCCCGCCGGAGCCTTTACGTGCGCTGCGTGAGGTGCAGCCCAGCAGCACCGTACCCTCGGCACCCGTGTTGCAGATGTAGAAGTCGGCGGCAGAATTGCTCCCAGCTTCGCCCTTGGCCGTGTCTCCATAGCTGGACGACTCGCCTCGGCACCCGTCCAACAAATTATCACCGTAGGCAATAACCCAGCCGTGGCCGCCGTTCTCTTGGGCTTCACACGCAGAGAACGTACACTTGGTTGCCTTGATGAACCAACCAGCACCACCCTTTTGACCTGCACGGTTAGCAGATTGAGGGGAACCGGCGCGAACATCTACCCCGCGCCCGCCTGACGGTTGAGCGTAGAGCTGCGCGAAGGTCGAGTTCCCCGCCGTGTACCAAGACGTTGAGCCTACGAACTTGGTCTGGGACGTGTACACTTCGATACCGGCGTAGCCGTCCATTGACTTGTTACTCCCGCCAATATCGGCACCGTAGAACTTGTTATCCGCAGCGCCGCCGGTACCCTCGGGGTGCCCGTCCGGCTTGCCGACGACCAGCCCGGCCTGGCCCGCATTGCGAACCTTGAGCGAGAAGACCTTCATCGCCTGGTCGTCCGTGCCGAGGAATGCTGCACCCGTCTCCATGCCCCAAATTTCAAGGAAGTTGCACGAAGGCACCGCGTCCGGGTCGGCAGGGCCAGAGCCAAGGTCGGTGTTGAACAATACGCCGCACAAATTCGATATGAAGTTCTGGTGCTGGTACCCGGCACGCCGAGCCTTGATCCACAGGTTGTTCACACCGAAGCGCAGCAGCGAGGGGTCTTGCGCACGGTTGTTCCAGGTTCCAGTACGGAACACACCCGTTTTCTGGTTAATCGCCTTGGTGGTCGTCGCAACAATCTGAGTGCCTGAACCTTCGCCGTATACGAAGACCATGCCCTTGAGTTCAATGAATGGGAAGCTCACCAAGTACACCCCGGCAGGGATGAACACCGCGCCGCCGCCAAGGTTGTTCACGTCAAGAATGGCGCGCTGGATAGCGTCGGTGGAGTCAAGCTGGCCGGTAGGGTCTGCACTGTAGGGTTCCTGCAGCACGTTCACGGAGCGGGCCGAGGTGTGGAATGAAGACTGCTTCGGCAGCTTGGCGAGGGCCTCGTCAATCAGAGACTTAGCCTTAGCCTCGTCCACGCCGGAGGTCTGCGGCATGAGGCGCTGCACCTCGGAGGTGACGAAAGCTCGAACCGCGTCCATGTCTGCGTCCTTGCCGGGTGCACCTGGAGCGCCCGGAGCACCGGGGGTACCCGGCTCCCCGCGTTCACCTCGGGGGCCAGCAACACCACTCTTTTTCAGCTCTTCAAGAGCATCTGCAATAAGCTGCTTGGCGCGCTCCTCGCTCGTGCCGGGGGCAGGGAGACGACCTACGGCCTGGTTGATAAGCTCAGTAACCCGCTGCTCAGTGATACCGGGTGCAGGGGTCGGCAGGGCGTTGATAGCCGTCTGCACCAGCTCGTTCACACGGTTCTCTGTCAGGAAGGACGACGGCAGGTTGAGCGCCGCAATGGCGTTGCGCACAATCTCCTCAGCCTTCTCTTGCGAGATGCCCGGCTGGGAGGGGGTCGGCAGCTTAGCAAGCTCTTGTTGAATGTAAGACTCTAGCCGGGGTTGTACGGAAGCCCATACCGCAGAGTCGCCCGTGCCGGAGAGCTTTCCCTTCGTGAGGGAGAGGGTAGTTGCCTGGGCCATGTTTACTCCTCGGGGGTAGAGATGGTTATCGTCCCGTCGTTGTTGTCTGTGACCGTGACGCGAGGCACCTTAGCAATCTCGGCGGTCACAATCTCGCGTACCTTTTCCTCTGAGGTGCCCGGCTGAATCTGGGCAAGGGCGGACTGGATAGCCGTCTGAACCTGGGACTCAGTAACCCCGGCGGGTAGGTTGGCGATAGCCGCCTGAACAATCTGGCGCGCCTGTTCCTCACTAACGCCGGGCACAGGTGCCGGGGGTAGCTTCTGAATGGCCTGGTCTACAATCTGCTGCACCTGAGTTGCGTTCAACCCTGCGTCGGGGGACGGAACCTTAGCAATCTCGCCCTTCACAATCTCAGTAACGCGGTCCTCCGTCACGCCGGGGGCGGGCTTAGGCTGCGCTTCGACAATCCGCTGGGCCGTCTGCTGAGCAATCTGCTCGGCACGGGATTCACTAATTCCAGGGGTGATGGGAGGAATGGAAGCCACCGCTTTCTGTGCAGCTGCAGCAGCAATAGTTTCTGCTTCGGTGCGGGACACGCCGGGGGTGGTCGGAGGGATAGCGCGCACTGCGGCTTTAGCAGCAGCGTCGGCAATCTGCTGCACATCCTCACGCGAGAGGCCGCCGCCAGGTGCAGCTGGATTCTTCTTGAGTTCTTCCTGAATGAGGGCCTTGACCTCAGGCTCCGAGAGTCCCCCGGTTCCTGGTGCGGGGGGTTGGCGAGCATACAGTTTATCCTGGTCCGACATAAGGACTCCTTATACAAAAATAGGCTAGAGGATTCTCTCTAGCCTATTTTACGGAAGCGCTTATTTATCTACGCGAACGACTTTCCCACTCGTCTTGTCTGTGAGGAAGACAATGTACACGCCGCCCGCCTCAACCGCGGTTCCGAGAACCTGGCCGGAAGCAGTGGCATCCACTATCCAAACCCACGGACGATAGGTGGGGGCTGTTAGTTTCGAGTCGATTGACGTGCCGGAGAACACCGCCCACTGATTCTCCGGTTTATACAGCGTTGCAGTGCGCTCATTGACGTAATCGGTCACCGCGTCTCGCGCCGTCTCGACGAGAGACTGTGCGTGTGCGCGCAGCTCGGTACGCTGGGCGGGCACGTCACGCTCTAGTTGAGTTAGGCGCGACTCTACCTGGTTACGCAACGCACCCACGGCACGCAACGCTTCGTTCTTGGCGTTGGTTATGGCGTTTGTCAGAGACGAATTGAGCGCGCTAATTTTCTGGTCGGTCGCGGAGGTAGCGTCCTTCACTTTTGCTATCGTCTGGTCTACTGCCTGGCCCCACAACAGGGACAGAGCAGACTCTACCGAGTTCGCCTGTTTGAAGGCTTGCGTGCGGCCTTTAGCTATGTCGGTCAGCTCATCGTAGTAGATTTTCCATGCGCGGGTAGTACCCATGAGTGCTCCTAAAGTGTTGGGTTGGCTTCGGCCCGTGTCCAGGTGACGCCCTGACGTTGGCGAGTCTCTTCCTCAGCTTGCCAGGTCTTCTTGCCGGAGGTGTTGTCAGACTCCAGCTCACCCCACGTCTTGTTCACCTTCACGAAGTCGTAAATCCACAACGTAAGGTTGGTGGTGTTGCTCGCCGGGGAGTGTGTGAATGCCACGATAACCCCGTTGAGGATGGTACCGAAGGCGTTAGAACTGCCGTTCGGGTTCATGCCCTGCACCTGCACCACGGAGCCGAGAACGTACTTCGTATCGTACTCAACCTCAATATCCCCGAAGCTGGGGTTCGGGTCGAACACACGCTTTGCTATCTCCTTGGACAGGCTCTCAGCCGTGCTTGGCGAACTAATCCACTTCGAGCCGTCGATCTGCAGCTCCGGGGCGTGTGCGCTACCGCCGTGAGTAACAACAGTCGCGTCGGTACGCTTCATGATACCGCGTGCGCGCACGACGGGGAGGTCTTGCGTCCAGCGGTTCGGGGTGTTCGAGTACCAGTTAATGTCGTGGAATTGCGCCTTCGGGTCGCGGAAATCGACGTGGGAAGAGGTGAGCTGAATTTCTTCCTTCAATACGTCGGTCACCACGCCGTCAGTCCCGGCATACGTCGGCCCGCGCCAATCCTTAAATTTCGTTGTCAATTTAAGGGTGTACGGGTTCAGTCGGTTTACCTCTGTCACCACATCTGCCGCGTGCAGCACGTCGAGGGTCGTAGGCCCGTTCTGGTAGAAGGGCTGCTTATCGTTACGGGTTCGCAGCAGAATGTAAGAGCCGCCCATGAACGAGCCGTTACGCTCCCCCAACCAAGCGTACCCGTGAGTAGACTGGTCTTCCAGCGTATCGTCCACGTCGAACCATTCGGTGTGATCGTCCGGGGCAACGAACACTTCTTTCGTATCGGTCTTCGCCATAGTCCCTCCGCCCACGTAGACATCTAATTGAGTCCTCCATGTGGACTGATAAGCGACCTCAGAGTACGTGAACTTGATATTTGAGACCGACTTCGTAAGCTCGGTAGAGATAGAGTAGTTCCCCACATCCCCTGGACGGATACGCCCAGCCCAACCTATGCCAGTCTTCGCCGCCACGCTACTATCCAAATCCCCGTTCTGTGGAAGGTCTGCAGAGGCCATGACGATAGCCTGTCCTGACGGGGTGATGTGCCACGAGTACCCGAGGGCGTCACACATCTCGTTCAGCAACTCACCGGCGGACTTGTCACGTAGCGACGCCAGCGAGTTCACCCATGTGTACGGGTTCTTGCTAGAGTAGTAAATCCGCCCCGTCGGGTAGTACAGGTGGTAGTCCTTGATATGCTCCAGGAACAAAGCGCGCGCCTCTGCATTGTTCGGAATGCCGCTCACTTGGAAACCTGCGAAGCCCCAGCTATTGACCTTCTGGTAATCTTTGAGCCAGAGGCTAAGGTACGAAATGAGCGGGTCGGACTGGGAGTTTAGCTCTCCCGGCATGTCGTACACGCCGGAGTGCAGGTTACCAATGTTCACGTACAGCTTCCGCCCGTCGGTTCGCATCGTGACAATAGTCTCTTCAATCAGATGGGCTTTACTGGAAAGGTCCACCGTCATGAGGCGCTGCTCCGAATCGTGCGCCTTGCCGGGCATGTGGTCTGCATAGGTCACGTAGTCAATGGAGAACTGCTCCTCGCCAGTGAAAACGACGTGCAAACCATGGCCTTTAGTGGTTGTGAAGCGCATCTGGTAGGCGGCCTCAGGGTTGCGCCGCGTCCCAAGACGGGTCATCATGAACGACATGAACAAGTCCGTTCGTGCGTAAGCCCCGCGAGCGTACTGCCTGTCGTCCAGCTGGGTACGACCGATCGTCACAAACCCATTCGTGAGGTAGCATACCCCGTGCTTGTTCGACATGGACGGCCCCCATTGGTCGGCGGTGGCCTTTGAACGAATGACGGTTCCTGAGAAGCCAATCGACGAGATAGACTGGGAGTCTTTAGGTTTGAGCCAGCCTATATTCTTCGCCAAATCTTCCGTGGTGCATCCAATCAGCCGTGCCGTATATGCCGGGTCGTCAATGTAGTACGGGTTATCCCACTGGTTCGTCCACGTCGTCCACTGCAACGGCAGGTCAATTTGGCACGTCGGCAACGTCGGCGGGACGGGGGAGTACCCTCCGGCGCGAAGCGCGCAAAAGAAATGGTAGAGGTAGCTGGGGGTTACCTGGCGGCGCTCAAGTTCTTCTCCGAAGAACTGGTACTGCTTATCCCCGAGCCACCCGTAGTAGCGGTTCATCTTCTCTACGAGGGGGTCCACATGGATGTGGCGGGTGAAGCCGTCTACTCGCTGGACGAGGGAGATGGAGATGCCTTTGCTGGTGAACTTGATATTGTCCACCAGCAGCTTCATCTTGATACGCCCGCCGGGGTCGGAAGGGCCTCGGTACTTGTGAAGCTCTAGCTGCACCTCATCCCCGTTGTGCGGGTAGGTGCCGTTGTACGGAGAGAAACCGCGAGGGTCGGAAGGGTCAATCAGAATATCTGCCGTCGCGGACAAAGGCTCCCACGAGCCGGGGGAGACCTTCGAGTGGGTACCGTAAAACCCGTGCTTGACCTGCACGTTAGCGACGGGAAGCTCCTTACCCTTCCACAGTAAGCGCTCCCACGATTTAGCTTTGATAATATTCGCCATTTATCCTACTTCCTTGAGGGAGAACGAAATGCTGCAGAGAGGGTTCGCACCGCGAGTCTTTTCCGTTCGCTGGAAACTGCTGATACGCACCCACCCCCCCATTCGTTCAGCGATCGGAGGTAGGTGCGGCCCGTACCATACCTGCGTCGGAGCGAACGAACGAACTTCCGGGGAGTACCAGTCCCGCAGGGCAGCGATACCTTTGTCTCGGGGGATAACGAACGGGTCGGATACCCCCTCGGTTAGCGCATTCCCGCCGGAGATGGTGGGGGACTTCCACACTTCGTTCCCGTTCCCGTCAAGGCCCACAATAGCGGCCTGGCCGCCTTCAATCCACCCACGAAAGCGCATCGTCGCTCCCAGGACGGCGAAGAACTCCGGGCCGTAAATCATCTTAGGGTCGTAGCGGGTGAAGGTGCGTAGAGATGTTGGCCCCCAGGCTCGCATACCTGACTCCTGGAAGTCTTCGTAATTGATAGCCAGCGGCGCGTTCTTGGCGGCTGAACCGACGAACACGTCGTTCAGTTCCCCGTAGGGCGGGGCCACATTGTTTCGGCGCGCGAAGGGGGAGGTGAAGTAGAACGGGTGTTCCTGGTTCACGACGAGGTTCTGGGGGATAACCGCGTACTGCCACGGCAGCTCGAAAGAAACCGACCAGGTTCGGGGCGCGCGCCCTCGCAGCGCGAGAGTACGCACCCCACGGTCGGAGACAAACTCCGCAAACGGTTCTCGGTCATAACTCACCTGTATTTCGCCGGAGAAAGCGATCGGGAACACCGAGTTCATGTCCGACTGTAGAAAGGCTGCGTCATACGGCAGCCCGTCTACGTCGAATTTGGGCAGTGGTTTAGCTTCCACTAAAAGCTCCTTCGTGTCTCACGCGCCCCCGTCTCATTCATCCACATGACGGCGGTGTTAGTGCGCGGGTCTAGCTTCAATTCTACCCCGCTACGCAAAGCGTCTACTACCGCCTCGCCAAGGTTGTTCGCCAGCTCAATCTTCCCGTCAGCTAGGCTGACTTCGGTACGCTGCTGCACCACGGCGGAGGTATCGTACCCGCCTGAGAGGTGCACGTTATCGAAAGCGTCCTTGGCCTTGCTCAGCGAACGGGCAGCCGTCTCGGCGACGCGCGCCTCTTCGGACGCCATACCCTTAGCAAAGTCGCGCATTAGCGCCTTGCCGGAGTGGGTGGTGTACCCTGAGCCGGAGAATGGCCCCCACTTAGCCGGGGAGTGGGGGAACAACCCGCGAAGGTGGCTAAGGCTGTTCTTCACCATGTTAACCCCGCCACTGAACGCAGCCTGTACACCCCTAAAGAATCCGTTGATGAGTGCCCGCCCTGCAGCCTGGAGGTTGAAATTCCTCATGGAGCTTACCAGGCTGTTGAGGTTGTTAGTAGCAACCCCTGGAAGCTCCCCCAACCATTTACCAATGGCCTCAACCATTTGCTTGAAGGCTTGCTTGGCGAAGTTCTTAAACTCCTCAATTTTTTCACGGGGCTGGCCGGTCAGGCGTCCGAGCGTTTCGACGGCGGACTCGATCATTTTGTCGAGAGTGTCCGTCAAGAATTTCGACAGCCGAGGCCATAGCTCATTCCACCAACGCTCCCACCGCTGACCTATCTTCCGAACTTCGTCAAAAGCGCCTTGGGTATCCCCGGTTATCAGTTTGAAACCTGTTTTAATAGCCTGTCCGGCGGTGTAGATAACATTCCCGATAGCCCCAAAAACCAACTCGAAGGCAAGCCCCAGACCGCGAATAGCTTCCCCAATGAGAGGGCCGAAGACCGCAGTTATGAACTCCATCACCGGCTTGAGCACCGTCAAAATACCATTGACGACGGCGATAACAATCTCAAACCACGGCTGTAGAGAATCTGCAATAGATTTAAAGGCGTTCTGAACCGACTTACCGAAGTCCTCCAGGGCAGGGCGTAGGTCATTGTTGAACGTATCGACGATAGGACGGGCTATCTCGTCAATCTTCGAGAGCATGTCCTCAATACCTTTACGGAACTCTTCGGACGTGTTGTACACATACACGAAAGCGCCCGCGATAGCGAGGATAGCTGCAATGACGATAGCGATAGGACCTGCTGCAGCTCCCGCCGCAGAGGCTGCTCCCGCTAGTGCGCCCTCAGCACTAAACGCTGCGATAACAGCTCCCGCTCCCTCGAACAACCCGACGAGACCACCCACGAAACCGCCGATCGATGTAATGACAGGGCCGATAACAGCGATAACGGCTGCGATAGCACCGGCGATAACCAGAATAGACGACGCCAGCTCAGGGTTCTCTTGCACCCACTGAGAGAACTGCTCTACCAGCGGGCCAACGTTTTCATGCAACCAGGTAATCGCGTCCCTGAACCAGGTGCCCAAGACGGGGATTACCGCCTCTGCGGCCTTACCCAAGTTCTCGAACATGGGCGCAAGAACCTCAAGCGCAGTGCCGAACAACGGGAGGATAGTCTCGCCGAGCACGCCAATGACGCTGCCGAGCGCGCCAATAATCACACCAAGCGGGGCGGAGTGTTTCGACAACTCCTCCATGCCCTTAGACACGCCCTCAACGGCTTTCTGGATACCAGACTGTGCGTCGAGGGTCGATACAGCCTCAGTGATGAGCTTGACCCACGAGTTGATAATCTCGGAGATGCCCTTCATGACGACGGTAATCGTCTCCGCCGTGTTGTACAGGGCCTTGCCGATATAGTCGAACGACGGGCCGAGAGCAAGCAGCGCTTCGTTAGCCCCTCGGAAGAGGGTAGTCATCGTCCACTGGGACTCAAACGTCGCCAGCCCGTTACGCATACGCTCCAGCATGTCGGCGAACGTCGTGACGGTGGCGGAGCCAGCTTCGGTCGCAGCCTTCGCAATCTCCGCTAGGATACCCCATGCTGCAACGCCAGCGCGCCAGAACTCTTTGAGCGCGAAAATACCACGCTCAATAGCCCCGGACACGTCGGCTTTCTGCGTCCAGTCGTTGAAGCGGTTCGCCATGTCGGTGAACCAGTCGCCGAAACGAGGGAAGAACTGCGCACCAATATCAATGAACCGCAGCAGCCCCTCAATGAACGGGTCCATGCCCGCGCCCATACGGTCAAGACCCTCAGCCACCGCATTGAAGATAGAATCGAACCCGCCGGTGGCTAGGTACCGCTCAGCCGCAGTCGTCGCGTTGGCGAAGAACTGGCCCATGTGGGTACCAATACGCTGAATCGCAGCATCCCACTGCGGGTACAAGGTATCGACCAGGTGCCGGATAGGACCCTCAAACTTCTCCCAGAACCGATCGGACGCCCTGTCCTGAGCTGCCTTGAGCCGGTCGTCCACATCCTTCATACGGTCTTTCCACTGCTTCAACGCGAAGCCTGTCGTCAGGGCCGCAATACCTATACCTGTGAAGATACCAGGAAGCGCCAGGACGGAGGGGAATATACCAAGCAACGACTGGCCGAGAGCGAACACGTGGCCGGTCAGCGAGGTGATGCCCGCCGTGACGGTGGAAATCACAGCCGCCAGTTTGATGAGCTGCGTCAGGTTCTTATCCAAGTCCTTCACGAAGTCGGTGAAGTTCTTCGTGAACTCCCAGGTAGCGCGGGCACCAGAGAGTGCCGCGAGGACAGTCAAGACCTTCGCGGTGGCAGCCTTATCAATCTTGGGGATTATGAGCACGTGACGGGGGCGGGTTAGCCTCGCCAGCTTGTACCGGGCGCGCCCCGTATCCGCGTCCGCATTGATGGTAGTCTCGCGGTCTTCTTCCAGGTCGTCCAGCTTTTGCTCGGCGCGCTGCGTGTCCACATCCACTTCCATACGGAGCGTGCGGGTAATCTCGCGGTTGCGTAGCCGGTCTAAGAGCTGACGGGCGCGCTCAGTGTCTAGCTCAGTGCGCAGTCGCAACCTTCCAGTGTCGCTGTTCTCAATCTCTTGTTTGAGGCGGCGCACTGAATCGCGCAGGTGCGACACGTCAAAGTCCGCTTTCAACTTGTCCGCGACGGAGGTATCCGTCAGCTTGCGTCGAATCTCGGCCAGCTGGTCGTACTCGCGGCGCATCTGCTTGAGAGCGTCGGTCACCTTACGGGACTGGTTCTGGAACGCACGTGCGTGCTCGTCGTTGCCCTCAGTCGCAGCGTCGAAGTACGCATGACTCAGCTCCCGACGCAGACGCTTCGCCTGGTCTATGTTCTCGCGCAGCTTGCGCAGGGCGTCGTCCTGGGAACGGTTCAGGCGAGAGAACGGTTCATCAGAGAAGTTCCCCTTGAACGCCTCGGCGGCAGCCTTGTTGAAGAGCTTCTGCTTACGCTCAGCGTACTCAAGCTGCTTGCCGATCCGCTCAGCCTGTTCAGCGAACTTACGGGCCATGAGAACACCGCCAGCGTTGCGGTGCTCATTGGCAAGCTTCTCTAGAAGGCGCTGCTGGCGGCGCAGCGCATCGTTCGCACGCTCCATCTCGGACTTGAAGCGCGTCATGCTCTTCGCGCCGTTGTCGAACTTCAAATCCTTCAAGGCGCTAGAACGACGGTTGAAGAGTTTCTGTGCGCCCTCAATCTCGCCCAGCTTCTTCTTGAGGTTTTCGAGGGCCTTCACCTGGTCTTCGACATGCCGGGTGTTGGCGCGGTCCCATGAACGCGACGTGCGGTCTTGGGAGAGACGCCGGTTCAGGTTGAGCAACCTGCCGGTGAGGGAGTTCTGCCGCTCCAGCTCTTGATTCACGCGACGGACGCTCTCGGCCTCATGGTCGAAGTCGTCCCCACGCCCTCGGGGCGCGTGAGAGCGGGCAATCATGTTCTCGTAATCGCGGATAGCGTTACGCAGAGCCTCGCCCGTCTCGCGCTGCAGACGGTGAACGTCGTCAATGTTCTTATCAACAAGTTCATGGATACGTTCAGAAGTCCCCACCCACTCCTCGCGGGCGCGGGTCAGGAACTCCGGGTTGAACTTCATCGACTTGCCGTCAAACTTCAACGAATCGTTGAGCTGTTTAAACTGCTGGTCGAAGAGAGATTTGTCCACCTCAGGTTTAATCTTTACGGTGGGTTCGTCGTCATGGGTAGCGTGCTTGATACGCTCCTTGAGTTTCTGCGCATCGAGCACAGGCTCAACTTTTACCTCGGGAGCGTCAGAGGCTTTCCGCAGCTCTTCTTTGAGCTTGTCAGTATCCGCCTTCACTTTGACGTGGGCGGTCGCATCCAGGCCGCGCAGCTGCGCCTTGACGCGGTTCAAGGCGGTGCGGTCCAACTCCGGCACCACCTGGATATGCATCAGGCGCTCGGCTTCCTCCTTCGCACGCCGAAGGGGGCGACGAAGCTTCTCGTTAAAGTCTGACGCATCGGGAACGACACGAACATAGACTTTACCGGCTTCAAAACCGAGCGCCATGAGACACAACCTTTCAAAAACTTACCCTTGGAAATTGTACTCTTGCGGGTCATGGCCCATTGCAAGTAGCATCTGTTCCATTTTATCGGCGAGAGAAAGCTCTGCGTCCGGCTTCTTCTCAAAAGGTGAGGGGTAAGCCTTGAAATCTGGTACGTCCGAAGACTTCTTCGTATTAGCACTGAGGTACATCAGCGTGAAGCTCTGCAGCTGGTCGCTGATATTCTTCAAGACCATCTCTAGACGGTCGTAGCCGAACCATTCATCAGCTATCTTGCCTACGTTTCGGTGCCTGTACAGGCTCCGTTCCTCAAACCCCAGCCGCTCGACGAGGGCAATGATGAGGGTAGGTTCGCGGCGGCCATACTCCAGGTACGGGTCGATCCCGTACAGTGCTACGAAATCCGCCGCCGCGTCCGGGTGCTTCTTGAAAAATTCTAGGACGCCCCGCCTTTTCCCACTTCGGTGAGGTAGCGCAGAGCGAGAACCATAATGTCGTTGGCATTGGGCAGAACGTCGTACTCCTGCCACTGTTTGAACTTCTCCGGGTCTACGAACTTAGAAGTGAGGATACGCACGGCACGGGCAGACATTTCAATGCCCAGCAGCGCGTACTCGTCGTCGCCGTCTGCCTTCTCAAGCTCCATGTGCATCTTCTGCATAGCCGAGGCGGCAATGAAGAAATGCTCTGAACTCAGCTTCTCAATCGGGAGAAGGTACTGGTAGCCGGGGAGTTCCTGGACGGGGACTGAATCAAAGTCGTCGTCCGCCAGCACATCCACAGCGTTAGTGGGTGCAGTCTCCGCCTTAAAGGCCTTGGATTTAGATGCGGTTGCCACGGTATAAACCTCCATAAAAAGATGGACGGTAGCGTTTGCTACCGTCCATCATTATACCCGATTCAGGGGGTTGGTTTAGGGTACCGGGCCAGCGCCGGGACCTGCCGGGGCACCGCCTGGGGCCGCCGCCTGGCCCTTAGCCTCGGGGTGGATAAAGCCGATCGGGTGGTTGTACCCGGCCTTGGACTGCTCGGGCGAAGGTGCCAGAGCGGTACCCTTCATCTTGATACTGTAAAGCTGGCCGTCGGAAATCTCGCCGAAGCCGTCAGCGGAGAGCTTCGCACGCGGGATGAAGTAGGCGAACTGCTTACCACTACCGCCAGCGAGGATAATCACCGGAGCCTCAACGGTCACAATCTCGCTGCTAATCCACTGTAGCTTCTTGGCAGCGTCGTAGGTGTTGTTCACCGTGTCGCTGATGTTGCCGCCGTAGGCAGCCTGTAGCGCTTCCTTCGTCAGGCCCACGACGGAGAAGCTAAAGCTGAGCACCTGAGCAGTGGTGGACACGTCCACCGAGGAAAGCTCCCAGGTATCCAGGGTCTTAGTCTCGCCACCCTCAACCGAGAGCGCAGGAAGAGTTTCCTTCGAGGTCAGGCCGACGGGGGTCCAGTCAGTGCCGAAAGTGTCGGCGTCCTTGAGGTTGATTTTGCTAACGTCGGGAATAGCTGCGGTGAGCTTTTTACCGACCAGCACGGTACCGTAGTTCACGGGAACTACGGTAGTTGCGTCGTATTTGGCGTGAAGTCCAGCCATGTTACTAGCGCCTTTCTACGTAGATTCTCTAATCTTCTCCCCACGATTCGTAAAAAGACATGGTAACCATGCTGTCCACCTGAGCATCCATGACGCCTTTTACAGCCGTGAGCTTGAAGTTTTCGACAGGGAGTTGAATAACATCGAACGCTTTAATTTTAACGTTGTCCACTACACGGGAAGCATCTGCTGCCGCGCGTAGGGTCTTGATCGCTTGACGGGAGACCGAGTACGCCTTATCGGAGTTCGGTGCCACAACACGCAGCTGCACGTTGATGCGCACATTATCCATAGTGTTCTCCCAGTCCACACCCGTAACCGAGTTCCAGGTGATGTGGTGCTGCACCCACCAGTCGGGCATATCCACCCGTACATCCTTGAACACTCGTTTCGGGAAGGCTTCGGAGAGAACAGACTGAATCCATTTCGACGGGTTCACGCGCTAACCTTTCTTCCTGACGGCGGCGGCCTGAGCCGCTGTACTGTGTCGCCCGCCGGAAGCGCCTGTAGTATCCACGTAAGCGTTCGCGGTGCGGTCGTCCCAGCCGGAGCGGCGAGGTGCCGGAACAGGGCGACGCCCACCCGATATAGAAACCGCCTTTGCGGCGGCCCCTACCAAGAAGAAGTGTCCTCGCTGCAGCTCGGTAACTCGCTGCTCGCGCCCGTCACGGAACTGCAACACGTTCTGAACAATGCCGAGTTCGATAATGTGCGCTGCCGGGTCGTCGTTGTAAACGATACGGTCATACACCGGGTGCTGCGGGTCGCGCTGCCGTCCGGTGTACAGCTGCTTCGTCACCCCGAAATGGTCCACATACGAATCGGTTGTGGACTTCCGGTATGGTACGGCGGATCGCTTCGCGTCCTCCTCAATTTCGTGCGCCACGTGGTCGAGAGACCAGCCGTGGCGCGAAATCATAGAGGCTGCGTGCTGAGCGTTGTCCGAGTACAGCTCAATGCCGTTGATAGACCTAGATTTTCCCATCTAAAAATTCCCTGTGTACGTCGTTCCCACGGGATAGTGCCACCACCGTATGTTGGGTACGAGGCGACATCCTAAAGTCCACGTGACGGGCATTCGCATAGAACACTTGCGCCGCCTCAGGATTCTTACCCGCTGGCGTGTCTCGGTTCTGGGGGGCCAGGTATCGGTTGGGTCGCCACACGACGAGGGAGTTCAGCGGGTAGACCCAATCGCCCGCCCGGCATGAGAACCTGTAGGCATTGGAGACGGTCGTTCCGTAGTACTCCTCACGGACGGCGGCGGTTCGGTTCAGGTTATCATTCGCCAACGGCTGCATGTTCCCCTTCACCTCTACCGGATCGCCCCATGTCAGCACTTCGCCACCGTCTTCTCCCACCGTAGAAATGGCAGGGTAGACGGTGACGACGTGCTTAGGGTGAGTGAATAATGTCACCTCACCACCCCCGGCGAGGGGTAGGTACAGGACGTGCCCAGCCGTTCGAGACGGGGGCCAACATTCGCCTGTCAGTGCCAAGGGTGAGGGTCCCAATCTTAGCGCGCTTCTTGCACCCTAGATACTCAAGCTCGTTCGCCAAGAACCAGATGTTCGACGAGACGGCGGTCAAGTCCTTCACGTAGTTGTACGCGGACTCTTCCTCCGACTTGAGGCCGGAACGGTCGTCTCGCAGGTAGCGAATGGCAGCGTCCAAGACCACAGTTTTGATGAGGTCTAGATAATCCTCATCGACGGGAATAGCCCCGCTAAGCATTGCCTTCACCTTCGGGCACGCGCCCTTGAGGCGAACGAGGGCGTCTTTCAACGCGCTCTCTATTGCAGCGTCGGAGCGGGTGATGGGGTCGCCGTCGAAACGGGCGTACACATCATCCTTAGTCAGCTGTAATGGCAATGGCATAGCGGGGCACTTTCACTCTAGGACTTGGCGGAGCTGCGGGAGCTGCGCTTAACGGGCTTCTTATCCTCTTCGGGGGATTCACCCTGGGGCGCTTCCTCCTCTTCGGGGGATTCACCCTGGGGCGCTTCCTCCTCAGACGGCAGAACGTCGGGGTGGTCGATCTGTTCCACACAGAACTCGGGAATCTCCTCACCCTCAGGGATGAAGACTAAATGCCCGCGTTCGTTGTGTACATATACCGGAGCGTTCGCAATCATTCAACTACACCTCTCGTTTTAGTTGTTTACGGCAGCACCTTCGAGACGAAGGCGAAGTTCGGGTTGGACAGGACGGGCATAGCCACCGCATCCACAACCACCTCGCGGGTGGACGGGACGGTCGGGCGCTGGTGGATACCAGCGTAAATGCCAGCCTGTTCTGCGGGGGAGAAACCGGCTTCCATAGACGCAGTGGTCGGGGAGAACACGGTGTTGCCCAGAATACCCTGTGCCGACGGGGGCAGCAGGTAGATGTTCTTGGGGTCAAGAACAGGGGTCAGCACGCCGCCGACGTTCACATCACGCTCATAGGTAGTCAGAGCGGGCAGTTCGTTGTTCTCAAGAACAGCGTTCACCTGAGCAGTGTTGCCGGGGATGTACCCGCCGTTGTTCAGGTTCACGGTGAACTGCTTGTTGCGTGCAATTGCGCGCTTGATGGTCGGGGATACCAGGATAGTACCGGGACGGAAGCCGTTGAGCTTCTTGTAGGCGTCCGAGAACTTCTCAAGCTCGCCCAGAATATCTGCGTCAGGGTTGTTGAACTGAATCGCAGAGGTCGGGTTAGCCTCGGGTGCACGGCCCCACTCATCCTCAAACTTCACGCCGCCGCGAGTGGTAGCGGTGAACTTAGCGTTGGTGAGGGTCAGGCCGCGCTGGTATTCCAGAGCATCGATAACAGCATTCACCTGACGGGTGAGGGAGCCGTACACCAGGTTCAGAATCTTGTCGTTGTTCGACAGACGAGCGCGCAGCTGGTCCAGCTCCGACAGAACCTCAGCCTGAGAAATCGGCACGTTCTGGAAGGTGCGGAAACCAGCCTTGGCGGTGGAACCACGGAACGGCTCAGCATCCCAAGCGCGGTTCTTCGCAATCTCCGGGCGGGAGAAGTCGAAATCCTCCAGACGCAGGTCAATCGAATCGACCTGAGTATCCGGGAAGAACGCCGACAGGGAGTTCTTGGCAAGCTCTGCTTGCATTGCAGCCTCGTAGAACGCACGGGCTGCGCCGGTCAGCTCCTTAGTCGAGAGGGCTGCGCCAGCATATTCAACGTAGTTGCTCACTTTTCAATCCTCTCTTAAATCCAGATGAAGTGGCCGGTATCAGCGGGCTTAGTAACCTCAGCGGTACCGTCGATCTTCGGCAGGTAGTTCTTATCAATCTGACCGTCGAGAACGACGGCCACGGCGTACTCTCCGGGGGTGAAGTCGAAATCGAACAGCAGGAAGGCGTCAATCTTGCCACCTGCGGTTGCGGGCTTCACAACCTTGTCCGCGCCCTCGCCCTCAAAGACAAGCGGGTAGCCGGACGGAAGGCCGGAGTAGAAGGTGTACGCAGTTGCAAAGTCAGCAGTCTTGAGCTTGTAGGTCTGCGCATTGTAAGTCTCAGGGGCGTTGGCAAGCCACTGAGGTGAACGGCGGTTCGCCTTATAGTGCTTGAGGCCAATCATGGCTAAACTCCTCGTTTGTTCTTTTCCATAAACTCCTGCATCCGCTCGCGGCCAGCCTCTAGCGAGCCGGAGGACTTTATGTCGTTACCTGATGCAGGGTTGGCGAACTGTGCCGGAAGACCTCGGGGGGTCGGCTCGCTCGCCGGGGGCTGTGCAGAAGCTCCGACTCCGAACGCCTGGAAGTAATCATTGAGTTTCTGACGGTCTACGCCACCGTCCTCAGACATAAACTGAGAGCGGTCAAGACCTGAGGCGATAACCTCAACGTTAGTTCCGGGGTGGGAAGCAGCGATATTGCTCAGTTCGGCCTGGAACAGCCGTTCATTACTCTGTCGCTTGTACTGCTGGAACTCCTCACGAAGGGCTGCCAGTTCAGCATTTCCTTCGGGGGCGCTGGCCGGGGTGGACTCCGCCGCAGCGTTTTTCCTCGCACGCTCTTCCCATGTACGGGCGTGCCCTTTCCACTTGTCCGCTTCGGCCTGGAGCTTAGCAATTTCCTGCTGCAGCTGTTCGGCGGAGAGAGTGGTAGCCGGTTCCTGAGTCAGCGCTGCCATTTCGGCGTTTGCTGCGTTATTCGGAATCTCGGCTGCGGTGGACACGTTGGCCGTGACTTCTGACATTTCGTATAACCTTTCCGGTGTTTGTGTATCGGTCGGCGTTTCGCCATTGAGCGCAAACCATCGTTCAACGCCCTCTATGTGCTCTTCTCCTCCAGGGCGTTGAGCTAAACGTTCAAGCAGCTTTTCGCGGCTTGTCCCGTTAAGCACAACAACCTCGTCCGCGCCTATGCGATCCGCAAAGACCGTTCGGTCTGTTGGGTCGGGCAGTGTTCGAGCTATCCAAACGTCCCCGCCTGTATAGTTCTTTGCGTGCTCCTCCATCGCGTAGCGCAATTGGCGCGCTAAGGTATCGTTCCCACCTGTAGAAGATAGAACCAAATCTAAATCTATTGTAATGTCTCCCTCACGGGAGTGTTCAGCGATATACGTAGACTTTCCGCTGGCCGGGGGGCCGGTCACTACCCTAATCATTATGCAGCATCTTCCCCTTGCTGGCCCTTCCAATACCGCAGCGCATCCTCAAGCGCGTTCACCCTCCGACGACGAGGGCGAGAACGCTGACGCCGCAGCGCAGACATCTCATCCTTCGCCCGCCGGAACTGCAACCCGCCCGAGGGAACCTCCGAACGTTCTTTCGCTTGGTTGCCCTTGACGGCATGGCGTCGGTTGCGGGGGGTCATGCCGTCGTATGACCGCTGCACACGGCGGGCTATCTGCGGCCCTGTCTCGCCGGAGACATAATCTACAATGCGGGTGTTCGAGAGGTCTTGCTTCCCTGTCGAACCTGCAATGTCGTAGATGTAGTCCAGGTCTTCGCGGTTCAGCTTCAAGCCGGGGTCATGCGACTTGGTAATGGGCAGCGTCTCGCACTTGCAGTTATCGTGCAGCGGGTACAGCTGCTTCACGTAGTAAATACGGTCTGCTGCCACCAGGCACAGGCCGCAGGTTCCGGTACGTGAAAGCTCCGGGTGGATGATGCGCCGGTACCCTATCACTTCGTCAGGGTCAGACCGTTCGTAAGTACGCGCCTCTCGTTCACGCTGCGCCAGTTTAATTTCCGAGTCGGCTATTTGCCGCACCCGTTTCTGCGTCTTCAAGAGCGCTTGCTGGTGCGAGTCGCCTTTAGCGCGGGCGTTACGGTACTCGCGCAGCGGGCGCGCCCACACCTCCTCAGGGGTGATACCGTGACGGGGGTAAATCTCACTTGCAGCTGGCGGCATATTCCGTTTCGGGTATTCAATCCTCTGGTCTTGGAACACCGCCCGCATGTAGTCGTCCGTGTCCCGCCGGGCCTGGAGCATCGTGTCGAGGACGGCCTCAACGGTATCGTCGATTAGCTCCTCTTCGCCACTGCCGGAAAAGTCCGCAGCCCCCCACAGAGTGAAGAGCCACTGCACCAGTGTTTCCAGCAGAGACTCGGAGCGTTGCGCCCTGGCCTCTGCCAGTTCACGAAGCAATGCCACGGACTACTCGCCCCCTCCCGCGCGAGACCGAAGCTTTCCGGTTGCGTAGGGGGACGCCCCGTCCACGCCGGGTTCAGCTCCCGCTTCCGGGTTGTTCGGGCTGAACTTACGCAGCCCCTCGTCACGGAAACTGTGGGGCTGCTCATGCTCATGGTTCGGGCTGTAGTTCTCCCGCTGGTTCGCCAAACCGGAGGTGGCATTCTGCACCACCAAATCGCGCAGCGCCCCGAAGCCCTCAGCCTCAGAGACCTCTGCGACTTCATCAGCGGAGAAGCCGCCGAACTTACGCAGCGCCACGGTCAGGGGCACACCTGCCGAGGTGGCGATCTGGACGGCGGTAGCGCGCTCAGCTGCAGAGGCGCGGCGGGGGTTCACCCAGTCAATCATGAGGCGCGACGCTTCGGCTCGGTCTTCCTCGCCCTCAATCTGCATTGCGTCAGCGAAGAGCTGCTGCAGCGAAGCCGTGAACATATCTTCGATATGTTCAATGTCGAACGCCAGCCCTTCGCGCTGAGTTGCCGAACCTTCGGCAGAACCGGACGCGCCGTCGGGGGTGTTCAAGAACAGCGGGGTCTTCGACTCGATCGCCAGCTCTTCGATACTGTCCTTCACCAGCAGCCGGACGGGGGTAATGTCCACTGCGCCGGACTCCCACATCTGCGTCCCCTCGCCCAGCATCCAGAGCGCGCCGGGGGAGAGCTTGAACATGTCGGGTGCGTACTGAATCTCGTTGCCGTCTTCGTCGTAGGTCGGGGCACCGATAATACCGCGCTGCTTGAACGCCTGAGTCGCAACCAAAATTCCGCACTGCAACAGGGTATGGTTGATGCGCTTGAGCGTAGGCAAGTACTTGCTGATAATCCCCGAATCAAGGGCGAACTCGTAGACCGGCACGTCGTCAAGACCAGTGTCAATCTTCTCGTCCCACTCCCAACCCTTAGCACTGAGAGATAGTGAGGCGATATTCAACTCTGGGATGTTGTTCGGAGAAGTAGTTGTAGTGGAAAGTTTCTTTCGCATACGGCGCGAGTACCCCGGACGGGCAAGGTTCACTACCTTCTCGTTCTTCTCAATGTCCACCCACACACTCAGCGCCGCAATGACCTTGCCGTGGGCGTCACGCTGGCAAATCGTCGTCTCGGGGGAAGAGTTCATCAGCCCGTCTTCGGTCAGCACCAGGTACCCCGCGCCACAGATGAGTGCATCGCGGAATGCGTCAGACGCCTTGGAGCGGAAGTTCGAGCGCTGGATGAACGAAGCAATCTTCTCGTCCGCGCTATCCGAACCGTCGTCGATCAGCTGAACGCCATTCACGCGCATACGAGGCACACGTGCATCCACCAGGACGGAAGCCACGTTCATACGTGCCGCTTCCTGCAAAGCCCTCCAAGACTCGGCGACTTCCTTCTTGTTGGCGTCCGGGTCATCAGGATATGGGAACGGTGCATCGCCCACGTACCAGTTGCGCATTGCCTGAACATGCGGCAAACGTTCCTGGAGTCGCCGCACTAGTACAGCAGCAAACCACTCGTCCGAGCCGGGCTGAATTTCGGTCATGTAGAAGGTTCCTTTCTATCGCAGTCGCGTTGGGGCGGCAGACATACGTGGCTTCTTATTCGTTGCTTGCTCCGCCAGCACGTCAAGACGGGCACGATTCGCAAGCATGAGTGCGTATGCGCCGTCGATTTTACGCCACGACGAAGGGCTTTCCTTGTACATAATCCTACCGGATTTGGTATCCCGCAAGGTCGCGTTGAGTACGTGACGGGAGAGCGCCGGAGAGTTGTAGTGGTGAATCTCTTGCTCGTGAATGGCTACGCGCAGCGCTTGGGTAGCATCGGCTACCGAACGAAGCTGGTTCGTGCGCCACGCAATGCTCTTAGGCTTGAGCTTACGTCGCTCACGTTTGTTGCGCGCTTCCGCAATTTTCCCGCTCCAATGCTCCACCACGTTCTCCCACCCCGCCGGGTCGCAGAGCGCGTGCGAGACGGTGAAGTTCTCTATGAGGTGGTCGCCCGCAGCAATAATCTCCTCACGGGGCGGCACCCACGAAACCCCGTCCTCCGTGTCGGGTTGTTCCCATATGCCGACCTCCCACGTCAGGCCGTCCGAGATACGCATAGCAACCATCGCGGTAGCATCGGTAATGCCGTTGCTGCGGCCCCATGAACCGTCGAATCCGAAGACGATCGGGTCGCGCTTCGAGACGGGGGTAAAGTCGTCCTCGTCCCAGCGGGCCGCGTCCCATACATCCTTCGACATGAACGCATCTGCTGCAGCATGAGCACGGTTGCCGAAGAATCGTACCGAGTCGGAAAGGGTCAAGGTCGGGTCGTAGACGCCAGAGAGGATGGAGTCAATGTCCACCCACCCACGAGGGAACGGAGAATCTCCCACGCCGCAGGGCGGGGTGTGTATCCGGCACCCGTCCGGCAGGTTCGCAGAGTCTCCGTAGGCGTACATCAGACCCTCGCGCACATCATCAGGGTTCGTTGGGTCTACATCTCCCCAGTCCCGTGTGTCGTAGAGGATACCTTTCGAGAACGTCTCCCCTGCTTCCTGCCGCTTCCACGCTTCATAGGTCATCTCAGCGAAAGACCCCTCACCGGGGACGAATGCGTTCGGCGCTTCAATGAAGGTCCCGTTCACTTTAATCTGGTTCTTCAACGCGACGCGGCCCAGCTCAACCCCTCGGTTTGACGGGGTGAAGGATTCGGTCTGGTCGAGAATCTGGAACACTGACGGGGTACCTTCAAGGGATTTAGCCGCGGCTGTTCGCGGCATAATGACGCCCCCGTCCGGCAGGTACACTTTCGTATCCAGCACGTCCAGGCCGGGGTAGTCTTCGTACAGAGCGTCGGTGCGCATCATGTCCGTAAGAGGCCCGAAGGCGTTGCGGGTCTGCTCCTCCGAGACGGCCATAATGTCGATCTGCACCTTGCGCTCTAAGTTCCACGGGCGGCCTACAGGCTTGCCGTTCGCATCCCATCCATCGAACCGCACATCGGCCAGCGATTCTGCAGCGGCGATAGCCCCAAGGAACGGGCTGTTGTGGGTCACCCAGCCGGACGGGTGGGTGACGTACTGCCCGTCCGCCGCCTCAACAGTAATGCACCTCATGGCGGTGGGCGTGCAGTTGGGGATAATGGCCCGGATATGTCGGCCCTTGCCCCCTCGGGCCACGTTCTGCGGGGGGTCCTGCAGGACGAAGCGGGGGGTAGGTTTGGCAAACCGGCGGTCAGGCAGGTGCATCAGCGTTTCCTGCATCATCTGCGCCAGCGAAAGTTCCTGCAGCGAGTACTTCTCCGTCTTCTCGTCCAGCACCCACACCACGAACGTATGGTTCGGGTGGAACCGTGCCTTCGTCCCGTCGCTCAGATACACCGTGGCGGGGAAGTCTACAATCACCGGGTGGATGTAGGTAATGCGGGTCGGCTTGCCGTCGGCCCCGTACACCTCGTCTCCTACTCGGAGGTCGCCGAACGACCGCAAGCCCAGGGGCGTAGGAACTATGTTCGATAAATCTTCCGCCTTACCCCAACCCTTACTGCGCTGGAACACCCCACGGTAGTACACGCGCCGACCTGTAATCGGGTCGAGGCGGTACCACTCAAGAATCATCTCAGCCTGTTCACGGGTCGGCTGGAACGGTTGGAAGTACCCGATCGACGGACGGGCTAAGTACTCAATCATCCAGTCCAAGACGTAGTGCCCGAGCGTGGGGAAATCCCCCTCATACTCCGGTTTGAATCCAGCCTTCACCGGGTGAGGGTCATTAACAACGACCATTGGCTCCTAGTCCTCCGAATCGTCGTAGTTTCCGCCGGGGCGCAAGCTCTTGTACGGGGACTTGCCCGAGACGGGGCGACCTGTTCCAGGTGAGCGGTTCGAGCTAAGCTGGCGCTTCTCCATCTCGGAGCTAGTAAGCATCTCAATCTTCATGGCGTTGAGTGCGCGGGGCGTCAAACCGTACTCTCGGCACCCGTCACGGTACGCGGTGTACAGCTGCGCAGATGCGCGACCAGCCGAGGCTGTTGCCTGAATGATGTTGTTGTACGGTAGCGCAATCAGCATCATGACGTGGTCCCATGCCGTAGCGGGTAGGGACTGCATGGTGGGGTAGTCTACTAACCGCTCCCACATGCCATGCGTTGCCGCGTGCCACTTGATACCAGGGGCCAGGTCTTCAAGTTCAGGTTGGGGAGAGGGGGTGTACTCGACGAGCTGCACATTATCTTTCTCGAAGCTGCCCGTCCGTTTCCTATGATTCGCCAATGCGTGGCCTTTCTTTCCATGCCTTCATAATTTCGTCTTGCTCGGCGAGCCAAGCAGTGAAATCGTTATAGCCGCGCAACTGTATAGGGGTCAGGTTCTCGATACCGATCGCTTCGTACATGCGCACCCGACGGCGGCGGTACGTGCGCATACGTTGATACGCCAAACGACAGTCGCCGTCGCAGTACAATTTCCCTAAGTTGCTGCCGCAGTAACGATAGGTAGGCATTTGGCACCGGGGGCAAAACCCCCAACCGTCAGATGCTTTACGCATAAAATACCTCCTGTCGAATAAGTGTTCTACTTAAGCGGGATATACCACTTAAGAGGAACGCCTGTTCTAAGTTTAGCACCTGGCCCGCAGGACGGGGGTTCCGCCGCGCAATGAGGCGCAGCCCACAGTGTAGTGGGCAATCTCACACAGTGTTTAGTATCACAATGTGATTCTCCGCACACCATATGCATGTGACATTCGTCACCGAACAAACGTTCGACGAAAACTTTTGGCGCGGTGCAAAGCCCGAGCTACAGAACCCGGCGGAGCGCCCTTCGCGCGCCGGGGGTGCCCCCCTCTCACCCCCACCCGCGCACGTGTAACGCGCGTCACGCGCACGCATGTACGCGCGTATGTACGCGCACACGTATACGCGCACACGTATACACGCATACGCGCGCACGCATGTACGCGCGTTATTCATTTTCACGCGCGCATCACGCACACACATGCGCACGCATCACATTCACACATCACATGCACATGATATGTGCGCACATATCACACTCACATATGCGCACATATCATGTGCACCACGTCACACATACCACGCACACGCTCACCCGCTCATGCGCCCACATCCGCGCCAAATCAACGAAGCAGCCGCATCACGCATGTGCATGTGTCGCACATCACGCTCTCACGAATTGACATGTGTCAATTCATCCGCGTATAGTGATAACTGTCAGGTCAACAGGGCAGGACGGGATAAGGGAATAGAGGCCACAGCAGGACAACCGCCCGTAGGGCGTAGGGTAGCGATACCTCTCAAGAGTGAGCGACAGCGAAATGCACCGGCCAGAGACCCAGCACCCCCCGCTTCTAGAGGTCTGGATAATGAATAGCTACTTGATAACCGCATAGAGACAAGGACAGAGCAAATGAATCTTGCTGAAACATTGGCATGGGTCGCGCTAACCATCAACCCCGCAGACATCCCCCCCGCTATCGAGGGGGCCGCATGGGCGGTCTGGGACTTCCTCATGGCAGCAGCCTAAGGAAAGCGCGACCCACAGCCCAGCCCCAGACGGGGGCATGGAGGGTTCGACCCCCTCGCTGGGCACGGCTACCACATTCAGGTAGCTTTCAGCATTGAGAGATTGGGAGGTGCCTACAATGGCACATACGGCAGACTTTCGCACTGCATTGGCAGAACTAACCTCCGAGGAACTGGCTCAGAAGGCAAAGGAAGCCCGGCTTGTGGCTATCGTGAGCGTTCGATTGTATGACAATACCGAATATGCGACCCAAACCGAGGTGTTCGACGGGAATCTAGTCCACCACATGAACTTGTTCTACGAATCAATCTGCGGTAAACCCTGGAACGAGGTTGTAGGGGCGCGGTTCAACGAAAAGTTCTATCGTTGGACGGTAACCCACGGGCTAGGTTACTACTGGATGGACTCAATCTTAGGCGGTAATGGAGATGGGACTGTAATACAGACCCTAAAAGAATCCGCTGGGATTGTCATCTACTAGAAAGGGAGACATGGGACAGGTAATAGCACTAGGCTTAGCACTGATAGGTTGTGGGGCTTGCGCGGTGGTAATCGCCAACGCCACAGCAGAGACGCCAGAGGCGGTAATCACCGCCGCTTGGATAGGCGCGGCGGTATCAATCGCCGTGGCGGTGGTAACACTCGCAAACCTAATATCCAGATAGCCGTACAACGGTAGCCCAGCCCCAGACGGGGGCATGGAGGGTTCGACCCCCTCGCTGGGCACTCAACCGGTCTTTGACCGGACACATCACAAGAGAGAAAGGACGGGTGGCATGGTAAAGCCTACCGTAGAGAACGCGGCCCTGGTGCTGCACCACGACAATATCAGGAACACTACGCACGTAACCGTTGCCTCGCACGACGGGCTACGTGAAACTTCTATCGAATACAACACGAGTCCCAATAAGGACTTTGGCGACGATACCGCCGCCTGGGCGCGGTACTTCCAGAGCCTACGGGCAGAGGTGGTACGCGAATTGTCAAACGGGCCTTTGGGAGACTGCTACGTATACGACATCACCCCAGAGTACGAAGGCGGGGAAGACTATGAAGCCTTTCGCGCTACGGTCAGCTGGAAGTAGGGGGGACCATGAACAAGATTCTGGAAGCGTTCGCTAACAAGTACGCAACTCAGGAAAAGAGTCCGCAGGGTGGGAACATCCTTGCGGCAATGCAGCGCCGGTATTCCCAGCGCTAGGAAACAACACCGCACATTTTCACCGATAATGCGGTAGCCCGGCCCTGGTGGGCGCGCGGGGGTTCGACTCCCCCGGCGGGCGCGGCCCTAACGGGCTTGGATTAGAAGGCTCCACAGGCCGGGGTGTGAGAGGCCCCGGCCGCACAAAAGACAAAGGACAAGCAGAAATGAAACAGGCGATTAGAGACCTCGCAACCATCACGCTCATTTGGACCGTTGCGCTACTGGGCGGCACGGCAATTTGGCTATCGTCGTCAGGAATCCCGGCGGTGGTAATGGGCGCATTCGTGCCAATGGCGGCGGTCCTCATCGGACTAGTCACGCAAGCAGTACATCAGGTATCAGCACGATAAGGAAGAGTGAAAGACAATGGAAATGACATTAGGTAACCACTTGACCCTAGAAGACCTGCCTAAGCCCGGTGAGACCATCTACTTTGACGGGTTCATTAGCAAGCACGCCACGGAAACCTTGAATATCGCTTCAATGCAGACGGTGACAGGGAAAGATGTTGCAGTGTGGGCACAGGTATCAACACTCGATACAGAGGCCGTGATAGTTATCGACGAAAGCCCAGAGCTTTTTAGTGTCACCGTCAAAGACCTTGAAGGGGAACCTCTCAAGGAAGGCATCGGGAATTTTCCAGATGAATACGGACTGACCGCAACCGTAGTGAAGTACAACACTCAGGAAGAACACCCGTTCTACTACGGCGGCTAAGCAACCGGATACAGTAACCCGGCCCTGGTGGACATGACGGGGGTTCGATTCTCCCGCCGGGCACGGTGCCGATCCTGGCACTATCACATCTAAATTTTGGAGGTAAGGAAAATGGACCCCCGCAACGAAGACTATTACGCTGAGACCCCTTCGGAAAGGGAGCGGCGACAGCTTGCAGAGCAGAAACAGGCAATGAAGGAAGCAATCAAAGAGGCTTTTGAGGAGGCTGGAATTTCTAAGGCTACTAGCCTACCGAAACACCACAACCTCAACCCCGGGTTCAACCCCAGCTACGAAGAGCTACTAAAGCGTATCGGATTCTAGTAACTCGGCACTGGCGAAAGGACACGTGATGCTGACACATCTAGAACTCATGCCGTGGGTGCAGAAAGGCGACCCGGCGTTTTACAATCGCAAGCTGGCCGGTCTGGATTTAGGCATGTCGGCACAGACTTATGGGATTCGCGTACCCACCAATTCGGAAAATGCGAAAACGGTACGCCTATCAAAATATGACATCCGCGTATTGCGGGCTATCGGGAACGCGCTCGGTGGCAAGAAATGGCGGCTGAGGAAAGTACGGCGCACGGCTCAGGGATACTCAGTCCGTGTACGCGGGCCGCACCGGGTACTAGCTGACCTGCTGCGGGTAGGCGACGATAGGGCGGGAATCTTAGCCGCCGAAATCAAAGCGAGTTTAGGCATTGAATTTCACTGCTACGCACCGGACGGCGCGCAATGGCTGGCGTAAATACCCCGCCGGTACCAATACAAGCCCAATGGGCGGCAGACTGGTTCGCCGCCGATAGGAAACACGAAAGGAAAGAGACAATGGAATTACCAAAGATACAAGACCCGTACCTAACAGAGGTGGACATCCCTAAGGTTCTCAGCTTGCCGGTAGCGGTCGCCCGGTACCTAGACATCTTGAAGGCCGGGAACATCCCGCAAGAGACGGTCAAGGCGTTTTCGTAGAGGTGGCGGACGACGGCACCGGGGAGTTCACCTGTGTAATCCCGACCTTATATGCAGTCCTTCAAGACGGGGGCGAAAACACGTCAGAGTACGTAGACGTGGGCGCCCTCAAGGAACGTAACTACGAACTGTTATGCATGGCCCGCGATAAGGTAATGCCAGGGTGGGAATAGTGATCCAGTTACGTAGCGCACGCGGGGCAATCCGCTCAATCCTCTGTTTACTCTGTGTCGCCGCCGTGGTTATCGGTGCTCTAGCCGGGCTTTCGGGGGTATGGATGAAGATATTGTGCCTAGTGTCAGTAGCCTTCTCTGTTGCTGCCTTGGTGCTGGTGGTGTTAACGGTACTGATACTGGTGGTTGAAGTAGGGGACTGGTGGTGCGGCCGGGGAAGTAAGGTACCGGGAACCTACATGTACACGGACGGGAACGGTACCCGGTACGAAGACTAAAGAAAGGCAAAGCAATGTCTGTTGAATCAATGATGCGGGCGAAACAAACGGAACCTACGAACGCCGGGCTTTTGGACTGGTTCACGCCGGGGGTTATCGACCCTGACCACTACCGGCTACGGGCATTCCGTACCCGGGCGGTGCAATGGCCTAAGTCCCAGGTGCAGGGAGCGTACCCCATCACCTCCCCGACGGGGGGCGAGAACATCACCCGCGTGCACCTGTCACCGGAAACCTGGGAGGTGGTAGAGACCATCGGGCAGGTACTCAAGGGCGATAAGTGGGTGCCTCTGCTTGAGCGTGAAGACGTGAAGGAAGTACGCGGCGGGGCGGTATCCGTCGCCACGCCTCAGCCCTGGCGAATCCTGGGAACGCTCTTCATGGTAGGGCGGGAAGCGGAAGAGACGCTGGCAGCCAGCATCAAAGCCGCAACCTGCCGGGAGGTGAAGACCGTAGACGGTACCGTTGTGGGCTTCACGTTCCCCGGTATCGAGTTCATAGGAACCGATGGCGAAGGCCGTAGCTGGTTGATTTATTAGGAAGGACGAAGGCATGGGTGCGCGGCGGTGGGAAGACATCAGCGACGAACTAGAAGAGGCGCTTGACGACCTGTACGCCACGCACCTAATTGTTACTCAAGTCATGGGGCGGTACAAGAAAGAGTGCCCGCAGATGTGGGAAGCACTAGCCCGCCCCATGCGGGAAATGACACGCATTCTAGAGGCCGTCGAAGATTCACGCGACGGGCTGGATGCGATACACGAGCGGGGCCTTAGGCTAGGGGAACTCGCAGAGAAATACGGATGGAAGGCATAGAGAAATGTCAGAAGCAAAGCTAGTAGACTTCTTCGATCGGGAATACTCAGAGCCGCCGACCGGTCTAGACCGGGCGCACATGGCGTCGCTGGAAACGTCCGAACGGTACGGCGTGACGGTGCGTACTGAGTCTCGCGCCGACAGGCCGGGGGATTTGCTCATCTACGCAGACGACATGCTGTGGGGTGTGGTGCAAATCGCCGGGGGTGAAGCGTGGAAAAAGCCTGGGGTGCTGAGCGTCTACGAATACGACTGCTACGGGATTGACTGGACGCGGTACCCCAACTTCCCAGGCAAGCAAGCGTGCTCACACCGTGGGCGGTACTTCATACCGGGCGGGTTCGATAACCTGGACGCAATAGATGCAATGGGTGAAGCAACCGCACAGTTCGTCTTCCGCAACCTCCGTTTGTTGCAGGGCGGGCCTCTGGCACCGAAATACGCAGAGGTAGAAGGCAGTGAAAGTGCGCCGCGCCGCCGGTACCAGCTGCTGAAAGACCTCAAACAGAAGAACTTCACCGTCAAGGCGGGAAGCGTTAGCGGGCTGATCGACGGGCCGTGGCAGCTGCCGCAGACCGACAACTCATGGGTAGACGAGGATTCTTCCATCGCCGGGCAGGTGAAGTTGAGTAATGATACCTACGTTTCGCACAGCGATATAGAGTTCTACAGTCAAGACAGTGACCTAGTGGAGCTTCGCCGGTGCACCGTCCTAAGCTCGACGATCAAGTTCTCAACCGGGCGAGAGCAAGAATGCTGCCTGGAATGGTACGACGTGTTTGTTGAATCCTGCACCATCTCAGGGGAGACCCTGCTATCGGATGGGGTTCGTGTGTCGGAGAGCTACATCCACAACGCCACCATCCCCGCCTACGCTTACGTTCACAACATCGACCTGGACGGGGACCCTGGCGGGCGCACTCCCTTCATACAGATGAACGCGGTAGGACCGGACGACATGGCACTTACCATGTGGCGTAACAAAGACGGCGACATCGAGGCGCAGTGCGGTAGCTACTGGGGGCTGCTGGATATGGTGCGAGAGAAGCTGAGCTACGAAGACGACGACCTGCTGCGGTTGGAGCTGCTGAACCTGCTCAACGCCGGGGAATCGCACTTGGAAATTTTGGAAGCAATCGGAGAAAGGAACGGCTAGGCATGGCACACGTGAAAGGCATTGAGCTAGAAGAGCGCACGCTCAAGCTCATGGAGCGGTTCGAGCACTTGTACGGCGGCACCGTGACGGGCGAGCTGCACAAAGGCTACCGCATCGAACATCACATGTTCTACCTGGTGTGGAACGACATGCCGTGGATTGAATTTGGCATCGTAACTCCCGAGCGGGGGGAGGTAGGCGACTGGGAAATGTACGCGTTGCCTATCTACGGGGGGCATCCGTTCTACCCCAACGATATGTGCCTCAAGCACGCATGGGACAAGTGGGATTTGAGCTATGAAGCTGATGAGTCCGAGTATGCCCTGTCGCTGAGCGGCGGTATCGAATCGTTCTTGAAGTGGTACATCGACGAAGTTCCAGAACCACCCCGTCAGAAATACTTCCTAGAGAAGGAAAGCGAGGATCGGTACCGCGTCATCATGTCCGGTGACCGCCACCCCGAAGCCAAACACAAGGCGGGGGGTATTGTGGACGGGCCGGGGGTGCTTCCTCATTGGGGCAGCTCATGGATTGACGGCACCAGCACCGTGACGGGGGTTCGTTTGGGTGCAAACACTCTGGTTCAGAAAGGAAGCGTCGTCACTGGCCAGCCTGGAGCAGACGAGCTGGTACGTGTCGAGGCAGACTTCATCAGCTCCTCGACCCTGAACTTGGGAGAGCTAAGCAGTATCGGGGGAGCTCACCTGAGTGACGCAAACATCAGTGGTCAGGTCACCATCCACTCTAGGGTGTTTATCGGAGAATCGACTATCCGACCCGCCGCAGCGTGGGGCAAGGTGAAAATCCCTGACGGGGTGAGCATAATGTACGCCGACCTGGTAGCGAACGCGAGCGGGCACCTTCCGGTGGTATCTGTCGGGCCAATCGGTTCGGAGAATGGGAGGCTCACGGTGTGTCTCGACAAAGACGGCAAGACCCACGCACGGCGGGGGTGTTTCCACGGGACGGTTGAGAACTTCCTCAAGGACAACGAGAAGGCCCATAAGGACAAGCGTCCTGAGGTCTACGAAATCTACCACGACCTGCTGCCCATCCTACAGAAGCAGGTGCTCAAGGTAGCGAACGACACGCCAGAATACGACGAAGACGAAGAGTAAGGAACATCTCATGGAACAAGTCGGAATCACGCTCGCACCCCGGACGGTGGACATGGGCCGGGCAGTCGAAACTATGTTCGAGGGCAAGCTGCGGGCCGTCTTCACCGGCGACCCGACACAGTACCTCCCAGAGAACCGGCTCACCCTGTACTGGGGAGAGTTGGAATGGGTGACGTTCTTCACCGTGACGGTGAAAAGGTCGCATTACGTTGTGGCAGCGCCTACCTACGGAGAGAGCGCACTGTGGGAAGAGAAGGGCGATAACTACATCTACCGCTACGGCCAGCACATCGAACCGCACACCGGAATGATACGCTACCTGGTGGCGCTGAACAGCAACGTGTACCTGTTCCTGTTCTGGTACCTCAAGAACATTGCCGAGGTGCCACGCAAGAAGTACGAGTTGCGACGCAACGAGAACAAGACCTTCACCGTCGTTCCCACTAACCCGCACCAAGGCGACCCGCGGGGGATGGTCGGCGGAGAGGTGGACGGGCCGGGTGTGCTCCCGCACTGGGGCCGGTCATGGGTCTTTAGTGGCAGTATCGTGAAGGGCGTTCGCTTAGGTGGGCACACTCGGGTTCTCGGCTCCTCAAAGGTACAGTTCGCAGGGAACAACCCGCCCGATAAAGCGGTTCTGGTACGGGCCGATACCATCACCGGCTCTCGCATCTCGCTACAGCACCGCAGCATCATCGAGACGGGGTGCTTATTGGAATGGGTGCACCTTGACGGGGGGATTCGTATCAAAGCGAACTCAACGCTGGCCGGGGTTACTATTCGCTCCCGCGACAAGCTGACCTCCCTGCGCATGAACACGTTCCTGCACAACGTGAACCTGGCAGCAGGACGGGGGGCGTCGCTGCCGTTCGTGCAGGTTGCCCCGATCGGAGCAGATAACGACCTGCTCACCGTCTGGTACGACTCAAACGAGAAGCAAATCCTAGCCAAACGCGGGTGCTTCAAAGGAACTATCGAAGAGTTCCTGCGAGCAGCCCAGGCCCGGTACGGGGACAGTTCCACGCCGGGGGGCACTCACATCTTCTACACGTACCAGAACCTCCTACCAACTCTGGTAGCACAGGTGCGTTCGCTCATGCCGGAGGATGAACTGTGAACCGCGCACAGCGACGCCGCAGCGGGTGGGGGCGAACCTCTTCACGGAGCAAGCCCCTACCCCCTAAGCGGGAATGGAATCCCCTACGTGAAGAAGTTCTCAAGCGGGCCGGGTACCAGTGCCAGGCTATCCAAGAGGACACAGGCACCCGGTGCAAGGCGCGGGCTACTCAGGTAGACCACATGGGAGCGGCGGACGATCACCGCATTGAGAACCTGCAAGCCTTGTGCACCCGTCACCACGCCCGCAAGACCAGCCGCGAGACGAGGGAGAAGAACCTCGCCAGGCTCAAAGCGAACACCAAGAAATCGCAGCTGGCCGTGGACTCATTCGCGGCAGTGTTCAGCCGCAACCTCAAGAAAAACCTACCTCCTAAGGACAACGACAATGACAACACAAACCCCTGATACCGAGACGGTGAAGGTACGCCTGTACACCAAAGCATCTCTGATGCGAGAGCTAGGGCGGCACCGCCAGCACATGTTCAAGCACATGCCGGAGCCTATGGGCGAGCTGAGGTACCGCGGCCGCCTCGTGCCCGTGTGGACACAAGAGCAGGTGGACGAGCTGAAAGAACTCTACGGGGACAAGCCGAGTGAGTACGACTACGCCCCGAACAACCCGCCGGGGCGTCGCTCCCAGAAGAAAGGATAGGTGAGATGGTACGCAGTCATCTACGAAGGAACGCAGCGCCAATCATGCCGGGGTTATCCCGAGTGCTGGAGGTGAACTCATTCGGAGAGGTGGACAACACCTACGAGATACTGACTCTCAGCCTGGAAGGGCCACTGGGCGAGTGCGTCGCCTACGCAACCCTGACGCTGGGCTACTCAGTGCGCACCGGCAAACGCATACGGGCCGCTGGACGGGTGGAGTTGAGCCGAGACTACGGCGGGGACGGAGCGTACTCCCTGTGCCCTGACGAGGTGACGCTCTCCTCGCTGGGAGTGCCTGGCACCCGCTCACGTCAAGACCACCTCACCGAGGCGATCGGGTTCCTATCCCGCGCCTTGACGAAAATCCTACACAACCACGGAATCTACAACATTGCCGTCTCGCACTTGGACATCAAGCGGCGGCGCGAAGAGAAAGGCTAACGAGAATGACTATCCTTGGATGGGAAGCACCGCAATACACCTGGGACTTCACCCTGTTACCCCAGCCGGGGGAGAACGGGCAGAAGCACGCTCTTGTCACCCTGTACGATAACCTCTCTGGTCCCTCTGGCACCGAGCTAGACCTCTACGCCCACGGCCTCACCGCGTACCTTGAGATTCAAAACCACGTTTTCGCCCTCAACGGGGACGGGACTCCCGAGTACGTAGGGGATGTTCTCACCGGCCACCCGAGCGGCGGGGAACTAGACGAAGAGCGCGAGGACGGGCTGGCCGTGGTGGTACGGCGAGCGCTCAACGCAGCCCTGCGCTCAGCTCAGCTGCAGCAGCGAGTGGACGTGCCGGGACGGCTGGAGCCAATCACTGACGGAATCATCGGCCTTGACTGGGAGAGCATCTTCCCCGAGAAGGGCACGAAGGCAACCCTGGAGACGGACAACGCCGTTGCTACCCGACGGGTGCTGCGCAAGCTGTACGAGAACGGCTGTGAGAAGGGCGAGCTGAACCTGCTGTGGGAAGCCTACATTCAGGCACGCATCGGCCACTACGGGCGCAAGGATGAGCTGCTGGGGCAGATGAAGAACCCCATGCACCTCGTGCGTGACGGGCAGGGTTGGTACGCTGAGGTAGGCACCGTGGCGGGAGGTGAGACCATCACCGTGACCCTGTACCCGAGCAAGTCCTAAGATACGCAAAAAGCCCCGGAGCTAATTACTAGCTCCGGGGCTTTTCCCATGCACTGTTTCCTCAGCTACCTATCGCAGAGGCGGCGGGCTAAGCTTCACGGAAAGACCCGCCACCTCGTACCGGATAGACACCCTATGAAAGGACTTCCAGCATAGCACACTGGACGGGGGTGCGCACCTTGCAGGTGGCATGAGAAAACCCCCGCAGCGGATCGCATGACTATGACTAGGCTTCCCAATCCCGAATGGAGAGTTTAGTAGTAACGGGTAGGTGTTCCGCTGCGAGGGCTATATGACTCGCACATAAGACAGTGTAGCACAGATGAAACGCCCCTGGCTTCCGGGAGAAGAAGACCAGGGGCGCTCCGTACCACATCGAGAGACAGACTAACAGCGGAACAGATGATCAGCAGTTGTTCGTTTGCGTCCCCTCAAGCATACCACACCACCGAGGAAGCGAGCGCACCGTGACGGGGGTTCATCGCTTGCAGCGCCACCGGGCACAGATGCCCCGAGAACGGCCAGCGAAGGCCAGACCGGACAATCACCCACACGACGGTCTAATCGACGCGCAGCGGCGAGCACGCACCCCGCGAAAAAGGTAATTGGCACCAACCCCCCGTCCCGCCGCTAACAGAAGGGCAGCCGCCCACACCCCGGCCACTGTCGGCGGAAGTGTCACGAAACACACCGATACCAGGGGCACTACCGCCTATAGACCGTGTACAATCACGCGCGCACACGCGCAAGAAGGAAGTAATATATAGGATTTTTGAAAAATAGGCGACAAGAGGCGACAGCCCTTACAAATAAAGGGAAGTCGCCCAATTTGGTAGGCAACTTGGAGTGTTGCAGAGGTGACAAGGAAGTTGAGGAAGTCGCTTATGACAAGCGTCACATGTGAGGTCGAATGGTAGGCGAATAAGTGGCAGCGGTCACACAATTCAATGAATTCCAAAGAAGCCGAGGAAGGCAGAATTAGGGTGCAAAAAGGGGTAGAAGTGGGGGTTTTGAAGCCTAAATCAGGGGTAGGAATTAGGCTACATCCCAGTAAATACAAGGGTTGTGGCCTGTAGTCGCCTAAATCTGCAATAAAGGATATATCTATTATTAAATAAATATATAAAGGGGCCACTGTGACGCAGCTCACGTTAGCCTCAGTAGCGTCCATTGCCGCCTGATAAGGGGCGCGCCGTCCAAACAAGGGCAACCGTGGATTTGGCTTCATGTGAATGGATGCTATAGAATTGACGCATGGCATCTGATTCTGAAAAGAAAGTGGAAGCGCTCTTCACCCGTCTGGTGAAAAAGGCGGGCGGGCTGACGTGGAAGCTGGCCCCGACGGAGACAGGCATCCCTGACCGGATCGCACTGCTGCCGAACGGCACCGTCTGGTTCGTCGAACTAAAACGGGCCAAGGGAGGGCGAGTGTCCCCCCGTCAAGCGCTCATCCACCGGCACCTAAAGAAGCGACGAGGGAACGTCGCCGTGCTGGCCGGGGAAGACGACGTGCTACTGTGGGCCACGAAAAACTTGTAACGTAAAGAAACAATCGAGAGGACAACCAATGGGCGACGTGCTGTGGGAACCGAAGTACGAGCTGCGCGACTACCAGAAACAGGCCGTGGCGTTCCTGCGCGAGGGCAACGGCGGCAAGGCGCTGTTTTTGGACATGGGTCTTGGCAAGACGGCGAGCTGCCTGTCCGCCCTCACGAAAGACCACCTGCCCGCCGTGGTGCTCGCTCCGAAGCGCGTCGCCGAGACCGTCTGGGGGCCGGAGCGCGACCTCTGGGCACCGGACTTGAGCATTACCTGTGTCGTCGGTTCCCGCAAAGAGCGAGAGGCGGCGCTAGAGGTAGACGCCGACATCACTGTCATTAGCCGGGACAACCAGGCAGACCTGCTGGAGAAGGCGGCGACCGGGTACTTCCGCACCGTCATCATTGACGAACTGAGCGGCTACAAGAACCGGAACACCGTGCGTCACAAGACGGCGCGGCAAATTTGCAAGTACGCCGAGCATGTGTGGGGATTAACAGGCACTCCGACGCCGAAAAGCCTTGTCGATTTGTGGGCGCAAATTCTCTTGCTAGACAAAGGCAAGGCCCTCGGCAAGACCTTGACGGGGTTCCGTAACACGTACTTCCGTCCCGCCGGGCAGCTGCCGAACGGCATTGTCACCGGCTGGGAGCCGCGCTGCGGTAAGAAGACCGAGGAAGACATCTACAAGCTGCTGGAGCCTATCGTTCTCTCGCAGGGAACCGAGGGTCGCGTGAAGCTGCCGCCGGTCAATTACCTGTACCACTCAGTGAAGCTGCCGACCGAAGTTCGGTCGTTCTACGAGAAGCTGAAAAAGGATCAGGTCGCTTTGTTGGCGGAGAGCGGGGAAGAAATAACCGCTGTAAACGCCGCTGTAGTGTCAGGAAAGCTCGCACAGGTCACGGCTGGGTTCGCGTACCACAACATGACTTTCGACGCCTCAGAGAGCGATACACGGGCTTACGACGAACTGCACTCCGAGAAGCTGGAGGTGCTGGATAGGATTATCGCCAGCGCCCAAGGGTCTAGCGACGAAGGTTCCCCCGTCTTGGTGTTCTACCGATTCAAGGCGGAGTTGGAGATGCTGCAAAAGCGCTACGGGACGGACGTTCACACGGTCAAAGAGAAAGACTTCGCCGAACGGTGGAACAAAGGCGAGCTGCCGATACTCGCAGCTCACCCGGCCAGCATCGGCCACGGTTTGAACCTCCAGCATGGCGGCTACACGGCGGTGTGGCTCTCACTGCCCTGGAGCAGTGAGGAATATCTACAGTCCAACAAACGACTGGCCCGTAGTGGGCAGAAACACACGGTGACTATTCATCACATCATGGCCGAGGACTCGATCGACGGTCACGTCCTCGACAAACTTACCCACAAAGTAGACGCTCAGCAGCGCCTACTGGACTATTTGAAAGACGACTAACCCTTAGACAGCACAAAACCCGCCGGAAGAGACCAATAAACCGGCGGGTTTTGCCTTTTCACCTACGCTTATAGTACAGTGAAAGAACGAATACAACTCTATTATTGCATACTTGCAGAAAGAGGCCAAAGTGGAAACTTTTCCTTTCGAGTTCGCCAACGGAATTTCACCCGACACTGAGCGCAAAGAACTCACCCTTGACGCCGTACTGAACATGCTGCAGAATCCCGGCACGGTCAAGGCAGAACGCAGCTACATCCCCGGCACGTTGAAAAACCACCGCCGGGCAACCTCCAACGTTGAGTCCCGATCCATGCTCACTCTTGACCTGGACGGCGCGCTAGACGGGGGCAAAGAAGCCCTAGAAGAGTACCTGAAACCCTATGTTTACCTGTGGCACACCACGTTCTCACACACCCCCGAAGACCCGCACTATCGGTTCCTGGTGCCGCTGGAGACAGAGGTCAGCGCCGAGGACTACCGTCGGATTATCGACCACATCATTGTCGAGAATCATGAAGCGTCAATCGACCCGTCCAGCGCCAAGCCCGCCCAGATTATGTTTACGCCAGCAGCGAAACACCCGGAGCACTACCAGTTCGGGGCGCATTTGGTCGGCGAATACATCTTCATGCGGGGCGGTGACTACGACGTTACCCCCCACCAAGCCGAGGTAAGCCTACTAGACCCGAAGGTCTTCCTCTCGGACGAGCGCGCCGGGGAGTACATTGTTCCGCTGGCCCGTTCGGCAGGGCAGAAAGGCGACCCTGAGAGCGCGCCGGGTATTATCGGTGAGTTCAACAAAGCCTTCCCCGACTTCCAGGAACTTATCGACACTTTCGATCTGCCGTACACCCCCGAAGGCGAGGGTCTGTGGCGGTACAAGGGAACCACCAGCGCCGCTGGTGTGTCCGAGGTGGAAGGACGCCCTGGCCTGTGGTGGTCTTGGCACTCTACCGACCCGGCCTCAGGCTACGCACAGAACGCTTTCGATATGGTGCGCATCCACAAATTCGGGCACCTAGACGAAGGGTTGAAAGGCTCCCGTCCAGCGAACCGTATGCCTTCCTTCAAGGCAGCGAAGGAATACGTCGCCCAGAACGAGACTTTTATCTCGCGCTCGCAGAAGAACGCTTTCGCCGCTATCGCAGATAATCTTGAGGGTATGCTCACCGATACTGACCAAGAAACCGCCCCTGAGACGGTGAAGACCCTCCCCCGCCAGAGTGCGGTTGCTGCGCAGAAACCGGCGGAGCCGTCTACCGCGTGGGTCAAGGAACTGGTTACCGATAAAGACGGGGCGGTCAAGGACACGATCGGGAACCTGGACATCCTCTCCGAGAACGACCCCGCCCTGCGCCGCTTGGCGTGGTGCGAACGCGGCAACTACGAGTCGTATGTTCCGGTGAGTGAAGCCCGTATCGACGACGCGAAGCCTCAACCCCTCACCACCCACGGCGTGTACGACCTCATGTCCCATCTGGAACGTGTGTACGGGCTGCGGCTATCGAAAACCCGTATGGAGCAGGTTATCGGTTCCTGTATGCAGAAGCACAGGTTCGACCCTGTACAGGACTACCTCACGTCCTTGGAGTGGGACGGGGTATCTCGCCTGGAGACCTGCCTACCGGGCGCAGAGGACAACGAGTACAACCGTCTGGTGGCGCGTAAGGCTCTGGTAGGGGCCGTGGCGCGCGCAATGGACCCTGGATGCAAGGCGGATTTGAGCCTCATTCTGTACGGCACCGCCGGTATCGGTAAAACCTGGTGGATAGAACAAATGTCCCGTGGGTTCAGCGCGCCGCTGGGAAACATCGAACATAAAGACACCCTCATTATCGCGTCCCAGTCCTGGATCGTCGTCTCAGACGAAGGACACGCCATGAACAAGGCAGACTTCAACCGCCTCAAAGAGTTCATGACGCAAACCCACGATGTGTACCGCGCACCCTACGAGCGTTCAGCCGTCACGACGCCGCGACGGTGGGTTGTCTGGGGCAGTACCAACGACCCGTACATCCTGCGCCAGCGCGAAGGTAACCGCCGCTTCCTCATCGTGGACTGCAAAGAGAAGGCAGACTTCACCAAGTACACCGACGAGTACGTAGCCCAGGTGTGGGCAGAGGCCGTGCACCTGTGGCGTCTGGGCGAGACTCCCTTCCTCACCGAAGCCGAAGAGCTGCTGGCCGACCTCATGCGCGAGAACCACACTCAGGCAGATATGCTCTCAGGCTCTATCGAAGAGTTCATTGAGCAGCCCGTTCCCGCCGGGTGGGAGGACCTGCCGGTTAGCTCCCGCATGGCTCAGTCTGAGGTCATGGCCGTGGGCGCAGCTGACTTTGCGGACAGTGAGCTACGTAAGACAATCAGCGTTCCCGAGCTGTGGTGCGAGATGATGCACAAGCCGTTGGGCGACCTTGGATTCAGGGAGCAACGGCGAATACTGGAGACGCTGCTGGGCATGACACAATCCGGCAAGCTGCGCCGACGCCCGCAAGCCGCGCACGTGTCCGGGTACGGCACCCAAATTGTGTTCGATATTGTACGTGAGTAGGCTCACACCATCTGAGTTTGCATTCAGGTGAAGCCATATCCTATGATTGAGTTATCGGGAACAGCCCCGGTAACTCAATCGAAAGGACACTCTCATGACCCCGTTTCAGGCAATGTTGGCAAGGAACCTGGTTGGCTTCCTGCGTGACACTACGGACTCTTTCTCTCGCCACTTAGGGCGGGTAGAAACGTGGATGGGCGAAGCCCCCCTAGCCGCTGACTCTGTACCGGAGAAGGTACAGGCCGTGGCAGCTAAGGCAGAGGAAGCGGCACCCGCAAAGCCCCGCGCAACCCGTGCGAAGGCAAAACCTGCGGCAAAGGCAGTGGCAAAGGCTGAGGCACCTGCCGAGGAAGCTGAAACCCCTGAGACTGCGCCGGAAACTCCGGCAAAGCCCGCCCCCAAGACGGGGGCAAAGGCAAAACCTGCGGCAAAGGCAGTGGCAAAGGCTGAGGCACCTGCTGCAGACGAGCCGGAGCTAGACCCCAGCTCCGATCGCGTCAAGGAAATAGCCCTGCAGCTGAACGCCTTGCCGGGGGGAAAGGAAGCCCTGGAGAAAATCGTTCATAGCCACGGCGTGCAGAAACTCGTCCGCGTGCCGCAGTCCGAGTACACGAACATCCTTATCCACATGAAGGCAGAAATCAAGAGGATCGAGAATGAGCAAGGAAGCTAAACCGGGCGAGCGCGCACACGCGAAACTCTCCCCGTCCAGCTCAAGCCGGTGGCTGCACTGCACCGCTTCCCATGCGGAGATTGAGAAGCATCCCGAGCTGGTGAAGGATACCGCCGGGTTCGCGGCAGAGGAAGGCACTTTGGCCCACGCCGTGCTGGAGAATGAGCACCTGCTGCTTCTTGGCAAACGGTCGAAGGCCGAGTACGACAAGGAACGCAAGGTTCTCATCGCCCTGCTGAACGACCTGCTGGACGACGGGGCGAAAGCCTACGCCACAATGGCAGGGTACGCCCAGCAGCAGATCGACCTCATCGACTCCCTGACGGAGGACGACAAAGGCGCATTCATTGCGCTGGAGGTTCGGGTAGACCCGAAGATACCTCACTGCTTCGGCACCTCGGACGCGGTTGTCATTACCGGCACCGACCTGCACGTTGTGGATTACAAGTACGGCATGGGAATCCCCGTCTCGCCGGTGCAAAACTCCCAGCTGATGCTCTACGGCCTCGGTGCTCTCGAAGAATACGATTTGGTATACGACATCGAGACGGTGCACCTGCACATTGTGCAGCCCCGCATCGAGAACGTGCGTAGCTGGAGCATCAGTGCAGAGGACCTGCGTACCTGGCGTGAAGAGGTCGCGCTACCTGCGGCTAAAGTCTTTGAGTCGTTCCTCGACGGGGACGACGGTATCGGGGAGTATGAGCCTGGTGAGAAGCAGTGCCAGTGGTGCCCGGCCAAGCCCATATGCCCTGCACGTGCGCAGCACATATTGGACGAAGCGTTCGGAGAGTTCGAGAGTTCAGACTTCGAGAACATCGTAGAGAACGTTACTGCCTTGACGGTGGAAGAGCTGACGCCCGAGCAGATCGTCCGCGTGGTTCTGAACCGGACGAAGGTCGAAGCCTGGATGAAGCAGCTGGAAGCGTATGTTATCGACCAGGCTAAAGCTGGGAACCTGCAACTGCCCGGCGTGAAGGTTGTCAAAGGCTCTTCCCGCCGTGTGCTGAACGATACCCCAGAGCTTCGCGCCCTGCTCCTTGAGGGTGGGTACGAAGAGAAGGACTTCGTTCGCGTCAAGGAATCCCTGATTACCCTCTCGCAGATGGAGAAGCTGCTCGGCGAGAAGCTGGAGAAGTCCATCGTCCAGAACTACGTCGAGGTCAAGGAAGGACCGCCGAAGGTGAAGCCTGGCGATCCGTCCGAATCGAACGTTGCAGATATTTCAGATGTGCTGGAAGGGGTAGAGCTGTGAAAATCTATATCCATCGGGGGCAACTAGAACAATTTATTCGCCACCAGGAAGGCATAGACTCCATGCGCTCGCTCTCGCGCCGGTTGGGCATATACGAACACACGTTCGACCAAGCGGTGCGCCGTAAGAGCCAAGTCAGTCTTGACTTGTTCTACGCAATGCACAAAGAGTTCGGCTTCGAGATGAAGCACGTAACCTGTGACGGGGTTCCCTGCAAGGAACTCGGCACAGACCCACGGTACGGGGTATTCCACGCTACCGACGAAAACTAAAACTGTAAACCTTTTAAGAAGAAAGAAATTAGAATCATGGCAATTACCCTCGGCAAGGTACGTTTCAACTACCCCGCACTCACCACCCCTTCCGGCTACCAGGACTCGACTCCCAAGTACAGCATCCAGATTATCGTCGATAAGGACGCCCCCGCCCCGAACTACGTCCGTCTGGGCAACGGCGACATTATCCCCAAGAAGGCAACCCCTCGTAACGCCAAGGTCACGCCGGTGACTCAGGTAGAAGTTCTGGAGAGTGCCGTCATGGACGCTATTCAGTACGCGGAAGAGGCTGGCAATATCGACGAAAACCTGGCGAAGAAGCTGCGCGAGAATTGGGACAATGCCGACGACTTGGCGGCGGCAACTGTCCGCGAAGTGAAGGGTGGAGGGGTGAAGACCACTATCAAGGACTCCAATCGGGTTGCGGGGCTGGACGAGAGGGATGGGTACCAGAACACCCTTTCCTTCTCCGCTCGTCGCGCACCTGACGCGAAGAAGCCCAACGACAACGCACCGCAGGTCGGACGGGTTATCAACGGTAAGGTGACGCCTGTCAGCAAGGAAGAGGCAGACTCCGTTGTTACCACCGGCGATTACGGGTTCGTCACTTTCAACCCCTACGTCTCGACCAAGTTCGGCGTTGCTCTGGCCTTCTGGCTGGATGTGGTTATCAAGACCGCTGACGGCGACCCTCTGACCGCAGCTCCGACTCTGAACACCACTGCATCAGACCTTGAGGACTACCTCGAAATGGAAGCTGACGACCTCCTGAGCGAGGCAACCGAAGACGACGATAGCGTTTTCTAAGCCTTGACACGAAACAAGCCCCGGAGAGAAGGCATTCTCCGGGGCTTGGAAAGGACGAGCAATGTCAGAATTATTATACTTGGACTTCGAGACGTTTGGCACGTACCCGATCCAAAAGACGGGTGCATACCGCTACGGTGAAGACCCGCTGTGCGAACCAATCATCCTGAGCTACGCCTTCGGCTGGGACCCGGTAACCCGTCTTGAGGGGTGGGACGACATTGTACGATTCTTCTTCAAGAACGTGACGAAGAGTCAGAAAATGGTCGCCCACAACGCCAACTTCGAGCGTGTTGTTATCTCCATCATAGAAGACTGCAAGCCGGGCGAGTACGTCCACCCATCCCGGTTCATCGACACGGCGGCTATGTCAGCCTACTACGGACTCCCCCGCTCACTGGACGGCATGACAAAGGCTCTCGGCGTGTCGAACAAAGATTCAGCCGGTTCAGCTCTTATCCGCAAGTTCTCCATGCCGCAGCGTGACGGGCGTCGGATTATGCCTGAGGACGAACCGATCGCATGGGGCGCGTTCGGGGACTACGCCGACCAAGACGTAGCCGCTATGCGCGAAGCTTACCTAGAGATGATTAACCGCTTTGGTGAGTTCCCTGAACAAGCACAGCGTGAGTGGGAGGTAGACCAGCTTATCAACGACCGAGGCGTTCGTGTCGATACACTGCTCGCCGAACGTGCGGTTTATGTCGGAGACATTGCCAAGGCCCGCGCCAAAGCCAAGGCGGAAGACCTGACGGGAATCGACAACGCAGGTTCCCGTCAGCAGGTGATTGATTTTCTCATTGACATGGATGTTCTGACCCCAGACGGGCACGAGATGATCCCGAACAGCAACGGCGGCATGACGAAGCGTGCAGTGTACAAACTCAACTCCACCGGCGAGCGCGCGCCTCAGCTAGACGCTGACGGGGTGAAGCAGTTCCTAGAGATGGAAGACCTGCCGGAAATAGTACGCGAGTTGCTGACGCTGCGTCAGACCTACACAGCGTCTTCTGCAGCTAAGTTCAATGCCATGCTGAACATGGCGGGGGTAGGCTCCCGCGCACGTGGAGTCTTCCAGTACTTCGGCGCTCACACCGGACGCTGGGCAGGGCGTGGGATTCAGTTGCAGAACCTCCCGAAAGAATCCCTGGGGGGGGAAGAGGAAACTCAGGCCGGGGTGGACAAGCTCATGGACGGCGACTACATCCCCGAGTCTCTGTCCGAACTCAAACCTCTGATTCGCGCGTCCGTCATGGCCCCGGAGGACGGGACGCTGACGGTCTGCGACTACAGCGCAATTGAGGCCCGTGTGCTGGCCTGGTTGGCTGGCGAAGAGTGGGTTCTCGAAGCGTTCCGGGACGGGCGGGACATCTATATCGAGACGGCGGCAAGGATGTTTGACCTGGAATACGAAGAGGCACGTAAGATTCGCCAGAAAGGCAAGGTCGCTGTGCTGGCACTAGGCTACGGCGGCGGCGTGAACGCTCTTCGCCGAATGGGCGGCGAAGGCACCGACGACGAACTCAAGCAGCTGGTGTGGGCGTGGCGAGACGCCAACCCTAACATTGTCTCTTTCTGGCGGTTGCTGGAGCTGGTCTTCAAGGCTGGTTCGGGGCAGGTCTTCGACCACATCAGCATCGACTCTATCGGGAGCACCCGACGGGTACACCTACCGTCGGGCCGGGCCATGCACTACCATGATGTGCAGGTGAAGCAAATGGAGAAGTTCGGCAAGCTGCGGAGTATTATCCACTTCCGCAACTACTTCAAGAAGGGCTGGGCGCTAGACCCCACCTACGGGGGAAAACTCTCCGAGAACGTGACTCAGGCGGTAGCGCGAGACGTTTTGGCGAACGCCCTGTGTACACTGGAACTATACGGCGCTGAGCCTGTCGCACACGTCCATGACGAGGTGTTGTGCCAGAGCGGAATAGACGTCGATCGAATGAAGAATCTTATGGGTGTGACGGGGGGAGACTTCTTCCCGTCATGGGCCGAAGGACTACCGCTTGCTGCCGAAGGCTATTACTGCAAGCGTTATCGGAAGGAATAACAATGAAACTGCCCGTAAATCCTGAGGTGGTTCAGGTTTGTATCAAGTTTTACGCATACCTCAAGAAGGTGCAGGTAGAGGCGTTGAAGGTCTTGCTTCGCTTCAAGAAGGAAGTCAAAGAGTACGTCCGTCTTATCGCTCCGTGGCTGGCGCGTCCTGTCCAGGAAAGTCTTCGACTGCCGTATCTGGCAGGGCATAAGCCGTGGTACGTGAAAGAGCTGGTGAAAGTATTCACTAACCGTTTCCGTCTAGCGTTCGACCCGCCACCACGGAACGCCCCTCTCGTTACCCCCTTCGGCACCCCTGTAATGTTCTTAGAAAGCGGGATGAGGCCATGGAGCTAGAGACCATACAACAGGGTATCGTGACGTTCCTGTCCCGTATTCCTATCACTCTCAAGTACGACGAGCCGAGGGCGAAACTTCACGCAGCAATGTTCCATACGCGCACACGCCCTGAGGATATAACTCCTGAATGGTGGGAGAAGAAACAGGCCGAGGTGCAGCAGCTCCTCGAAGACATCGAAGAAAGGTACAAGGCACTCCTATGACACACGAAGCAGCAGAAAACGCAGAACGGTACGCGCCGATCCACGGCGTTGAGCTAGACGAGAGCATCCACAGCTTCCACATGTGGGTCGGGTGCGCATTGAAATATGCTTGGAGGTTCCCCCGCAAGGGTGGTATCAACGACTTGCGTAAGATGCTGGACTGCATGGGGCGTTCATACAAGACAGTGGGCGACATCCCGCTAGTGCGAAAATCTATGGGTCAGCTCAAATTGTTCAAGCAGTTCGAGAGCCTGATAGGCTCCCTCTCTGAGGCCATACCCCCCTGCAACAACGCGAAGCAACTAGTCACTAACTGCGAGACGCCCGCCGGATTCTCGGCAGGGCTGCACGCGGCGGTGCTGGTGAACCTCCTCGACTTCTCGTGCGCGCACATGGCAGCGACGACCCGTCATCCCGGCGACTCAATAGACATAGGCGTTCTGCGGGTCATGAAACGAACCGTACAGGAGATTGACTCCATTATCAAAGAGCTGGAGAAACGGGACTCTGAACCCGTGTTCTTAGACATTCGCGGACAGTCTCGTCGGGTACAAACGCTGGATGATGTTTGGCTCGCCGAACACGCCCACCTACTATAAGAAAACCCCCGGCGAGAGGTGGGCACCGGGGGCTGCCGTGGCAAGACGACATCTCTATTATAAAGAGCAAACCCCCGTCAAGATGAGTGAGTCTTGACGGGGGTTTGTTGTCCCTCAGTATTCCTGGACGGGACTCAGTATATCACTTACCCAAACAGCGAGAATAACCACGCTGCGATCTGGTAAAAGTGAGGGCCGTAGATGTTCATTATATCTCCTTACTGAACGTTGTCGCGGGGGAACTCGTACTTGGCGTAGTCTTCACGGCTGGACGGGAGTTCCTGGGAAACCTCCGGCTTCGGAGCCTCGGGGGAGACCTCAGGGAGGATGCTGCCCAGAGCCTCTGCCAGGGAGAACTTCTCCCCACGTGCCAGGTAGCCGCCAAGAATAGTGCCCAGGGTAGAAATTAGAACCAGAATTGCGTTCGATACCTCGGCAGGAAGCTCGATACCTGCACGGGTGAATAGGAAACCGATAATGGTGCCAAGGCTACCTGCAACGGCGGTGCCTACACCTGCGCCAGTGGTTACCGGGCCGATCTTACGTTTGTTATCCATGAGAAATATCCTAAGCGGTAGTAATCTTATCAAGCAACTGCTGCAGCAGCGAGTTAGTCTTGCGAATTTCGTCCAGGGTCACACGCAAGTATGCGTGAATCTCGCCCTCGAACTTCACGTTCGCCTGGCCGGGAGTCAGAGCATCAGCAATGCGCTGAGCCTGTAGGCTGGCGTTCATCAGGGCGGTGTGGTTAATGCCAGGGTGGCGCACACCTTCCTTGCCGGGCAGCCAAGTATCCCGCAGGTCGCTTATAGCGTCGGCCACGATAGGTCCTTCCTTTTTGTTCTCAACAATTTTCTGCGCGGCGGTGGTAACCATCGTCTTCTTTCCGCGCTTCGCTTCGTAGTACTGCATGGCGCGGGCTGTGACGTTGGTCTTGCTCCATCGTCCAGGACACGCAGTACTAAACCAGTCGCGGTGCTCGGTCACCTGGATAATACGATCGTGCATAATCCAAATGTCCGCCACACGCTCGGATACCGTCTCGAAGTCTTCACGCGACATGCGCGGGTTACATTCGAGAGTCACGCTCTGAGCATTGCCCTGAGCGTTGCCGTTGGCCCACGCTGCGTTCATGTGGTCCACAATGCACCAGACCTCACCCGCCGAGATAACCTCATGCGCGCTGGTCGGGGCACCC
>ERZ773067.113-NODE-113-length-51006-cov-10.287649_pt1 | contig 51006 bp, 41 predicted proteins | sample MGYA00580622_ERZ773067 | MGnify/ENA primary metagenome ERZ773067 (study PRJEB29015, sample SAMEA2737998) | human oral metagenome | biome: human oral; feature: human-associated habitat; material: dental | place: China | collected 2113 ...
ACGCCTGTTTAATCGAAACAACCGTTGAGGGCATCAACCCCACCAAGCCCGACCCGTCGACTCGCGCAAAAGTAGAAACGAGCATCGAGCACGATTTTACTTCCCTCGGATACCGCGGCGAAACTGCCGGTACAATAAGCGACAAGCCCGAATGGTTCTACAGCAAGAAGACCAAGAAGAACGGCGAACTCTACGAAACCCACTTCTGGAGCTGGGGCAAGCCCTACGGTCGCTTTTACGCTATCTATCCCGAAGCAACTGCAGCAAACAAAATCACCCTTTCGCCTGCAACCCATCAAGGCACCCCGTACATCGACTTTGAAGTGGAAGAGGAAGTGAAAGACCAGCACGACCTCATGACCGCCTGCTCCGGTGAAGTACACTATTCCATCAAAAACACCGCCCCAACGACAAACCTTGAGTTCCGCCACGCCCTAACAGCCGTAAAGTTTGCTGTGGGACAAAACCTGTCCTGGAATAAAGCAATAGACCGTGTAGAACTCCGTGGCGCGATGAGTAAAGGCAAATACATTCTCTCCGACCAGCTCGACGGTACCGGCGCCCAATGGGATGCTACGAGTCTATCGGTTCCTAAAAACTTCAAACTTCGAATAAACGCCCCAGGTGTAAGTACGAGCGAAGACCCCAATACTCTAATCATAGGTAAGTCAACCGACAACTTTACGTTCTACATGATACCCCAGGAACTCACAGGTAAGAACATAAAAGCCTACTTCCATTTCACAGATGGTTCAGCCCTCACCATACCCCTCACCGGCAGATGGAAAGCAGGTACTACCAAAACCTACAAACTCTCTCATAAAAACAGCAACTGGAGTTATGTTCTTACCGCAACTCCTACAATAACGGCCAACTACGACCAAACCCAAACTACAACCTACAGCATCACTAGTTATCGCGAATCAGGCGGAACGAAGAAACCCGTTAAATGGGAAGTTGTAGGCTATGATGCCGATGGCGACGGTAATTTCACCATGGGCGAAAAACCAGCCTGGGTAACCTCTCTAAGCAAAGAAAATGGCGATGGCGGCACGGTTGCCGAAACAGGTACTGCAACGGTGACTAAAGACGTAACCGACCTTCTGGCCAAGCGTAATAAAGACATGAAAGAAGCCACTCCACGCGGCACTTCAAGTAATTATTACGACCTATCGACCCACAAGCTCGACGGTACAGTTATTCCCCGCAGCACCGCCAACTGTTACGTAATCTCTGCCCCCGGATTCTACAAGATTCCTCTCGTTTACGGTAATGCCATAAAGAACGGAAACAATAACGAGAGTTCTTATAAGACCTCCAACACCGGCACATATATCTTGCAGAACTTTAAAGACCATCTAGGCAACGATATTAATGACCCATGGATTGAAAAGACCAACAGCGGGGCAAACAGCGGAGTAGACGGAGCTAAAATCGTATGGGCCGACGAAACCGACCTCGTCACAGATTACACCATAGAACACGACGGCAACGACGCCTATATTCAATTCGAGGTAACCAAAGACGATATAAAAACAGGTAATGTTGTTCTAGCCGCCACGAAGAATGGCGTTGTAGTATGGTCATGGCACCTGTGGCTCACAGCCCCTGATGTGCTAAATACCATCACTTGTACTAATTTTCAAAACACTCAATACAATATCTCCAAAGAGACTTTAGGTTGGAAATACACAACCTGGAAAGGCTCCTCATTCTTTAAACCTCGGGAGGTTAAAGTGAAAGTGATGCAAACAATAGCGAACAATAGCACAAAACAAGAAGCTATCTTCACCATAATACAAACCAATGGGGTAACACCAATAGTGGGCCATCATACCCTGTATCAATGGGGTCGTAAAGATGCTTTGCCTGGTACAGATAATATTATACAAGGTTCTTATTCATTCGACAGTCAGGTTGGCGGGCGTTCTGTAAGTTACGCCATCCAACATCCGGAAAACATGTTCAATGCTATAGGCTCGGGGCCTTTTTATACTGATTGGAATAATCCTTATTATAGTAATTTGTGGAACATAACTAATAATCTAAATAATATGGTGAAGAGCGTATATGATCCTTGTCCTGCTGGTTTCCAAGTACCGCATCCTTTCACTTTCTCTTTCTTCACAAAGAATGGTAGCACAGGTGGCCCTATAAACGCAACAGGTTCATGGAACTTCGGTTGGAATTTTAATAATAAGGTCACAGATCCTGACGCAACAATTTATTGTCCTGGAGGTGGCTATAGAGTAAATGCTCCAGGGAGTCCATTAACCCTAATGGGACTTAGTGGTGACTATTGGCTATCTAATAAAGTTAATGGTATTGCAAATAATGTAGGATTCAGTGCTGGAGGTATAACAACAGTCGGAATATTCTCATGCTGTTGGGCAGCCGGTGTTCGCCCTGTGGCCGACAATTAAAAATCTTCTGTCCAAGACTGATATATGCACACATTGATGAATGCCAATTCGGGCCAGAAGAGCCCGTACGTAGGGACAGACCCCGTGTCTGTCCGCCCTATTCGTCAGGTCGGGATGAATATATGGGCCGATAGATCCGAATATATCATGCGGTCGGTAGACCGAATTGGCATTGATTCGGACAGACACGGGGTCTGTCCCTACATGCGGGCGGGACGCCCGAGTTTGCATGGGGTAGGGCGCGACACCGATAAAATCCCTTTTCGCAAGGTGCAAAACGGTCGTGACGACGGTAATATCGGTTTTGTCGATATGCAAAACCATCCCTACATCAATAATACCCTTTCCTACGCTGTAGATTCCAGCATGACCGACAGTGTTGGCCATTTCTACGCTGTAGATTCCAGCATGACCGACGGTGTTGGCCATTTCTACGCTGTAGATTCCAGCATGACCGACGGTGCTGGTCGTCTCTACGCTGTAGATTTCACCATGACCAAAGGTGTTGGTCATTTCTACGCCGTAGATTTCACCATGACCTATGGTATTGGTTGTTTCTACGCTGTAGATTCCATCGCGACGATGGTGCCGGTCGTTTCTACGCCGTAGATTTCACCGCGACAAAGGTGTTGGTCGTTTCTACGCCGTAGATTTCACCGCGACAAAGGTGCTGGTCATTTCTACACCGTAGATTCCATCGCGAAATATCTGTTTATTATTCTAATCATCTTAAAAATCAAAATTATGGCAACAACAACAAGTCCAATCAAGCTGGAAAGCAACCGCGGCGCGCGTTTCAGTAATACGGCGCACGCGAAGTTCCATCAGACGCAGTACGACCTCATCTCGAAGGCCGATTTGCCGAAAATCAACGTGTCGCCCGACATGCTCAAGGAGTGGAAGGATGCCATCGAAGTCGAGGTTGAGATTACTCGGCAAGCGCAAGCTTCGGTCATAACCAAGGAGATGCTTGCCAAAGACCGTGAGCGCGATGAGGCGCTGAATAACCTCTTCGGAATCATCCGCGCCCAGCGTTATTCGCACGTCGAGCCGGTGAGGAAGGCCGCCGAGAAGTTGTCGGTGGAGCTGAAACCCTATTTCGGAATCCAAAAGGAGATTAATGAGGACGAAACGGAACTAATCCGAGGTATGGAAAAGGACGTCACGCGGCTTGTTCCCGAAATCGCCGTACTCGGACTGACAGATGTTATGCAGCATCTTCACACGGTGAACGAGGAATATGAGCGCCTCATCGTGACCCGTCGCAACGATGGCGACGCTCTGAATCTTCCCGACACTCGCGTTGCCCGTCAAACCTCGGAGCGCATTTTTGAGGCCATTTGCCAGTGCATTCAGGCTAGCTATCTTCTTTCGACCGTGGATGCCGACCGGAAGATGATTACCACTCTGGTGACGGGCATTAATCATATCTCCTCCGATTTTCGCGATACTCACGCCCAAAGTCAGGCGCAGAAAGCAGCGGCCAAAAAGAGGAAAGAGGGTGATGATTCCGGTAAAAAGCCGGGCGACGGTAAGAAGCCCGATGATGGTAAGAAACCTTCCGACCCGAAAAAACCGGATGACAAGAAACCCGAAGACCCCCAAAAGCCCGGAGACCCCCAAAAGCCCGGTGGCGATACCCCGAAACCCGGACGAGAGGAAGATCCGGGTGAGGATCAGGTATAAGAAACTCGTTTATATTATCAATTTGAAAAAAGACCTGCACGCTCCGAGATGGATGCGTGCAGGTCGCTCTTTTATAGCCATATACCTGGCGGCAATAAAAATGATTCTCCAGGAATCGACATATTGATGAGGCTCGAAAATAAAAATACGCCTCCCGTGCTTATTAATGAATGCTAAAATAAAAACTAAGACCAGATATATAAAAGAGTCTTAAGCCTCAAAGCATTATCTTTGCAACACATAAATGGAGGCCAAATTATGAAACAGAAAATACTCACACTATTCATTCTATTTTCGCTAACACTATCAATCATCCCCTTCAACGCGAAAGCAAATACAGCAATCGAAATCTTCGACCAAGATTTCCAGAATATATCCATATCTGTCTCAGGCTCGGTGCTCCGAATAGAAGGTGCTGAAAACGAAACCCTTCAAATTTACAACGTCACCGGAGTACGCGTGGTGAGCATCAGAATTGACGGCAACGACAAACGTTACAACCTCAACCTGCCGAAAGGTTGCTACATCGTGAAAGTTGGAAAGGTTGTCAGGAAAATATCCATAAGATAAACCCACAGAAATCTTTTTATCTTCATAGGAAGCGACGCCCTGTCAACTCTCTACACTATTAGAGAGAGCAGGGCGTTCTCTTTGAATAATAATAAAGCAATATGAACAAAACTCGTTTTCTATCAATCATCATGCTCGCAGCCTTTCTTTTGGGCGCAATGAGCCAGCCAATCAACGCGGCCGGCAAAACAAAAAAACGCGAATTCCGCGGAGCATGGATTCAGTGTGTCAACGGACAATTTCAAGGGCTGAGCACCTCGCAGATGCAGGCCACACTCGTTAAACAACTCGACGAACTGCAGCGTGACGGGATAAACGCCATAATATTCCAGGTCCGGGCCGAATGCGACGCACTCTATCAAAGTAAATACGAACCCTGGAGCCGATTCCTCACCGGAACACAAGGTCTTGCACCATCGCCCTATTGGGATCCGCTGCAATGGATGATAGAACAATGTCACCGACGTGGTATGGAACTCCACGCCTGGGTGAATCCGTATCGTGCAAAAACCAAGGGAACAACCGCGCTCGCCACAAACCACATTGCTATGCGGCGGCCCGATCTGGTGTTCACCTACGACAGTCAATACATCCTCAACCCAGGTATAGCCGAGAACCGAAACTACATCTGCACAGTGATTGCCGACATCGTGAGGCGATATGATATAGACGGACTGCACATCGACGACTACTTCTACCCCTATCCCGTGGCCGGAGTACCCATACCCGACCAACGCGAATATCAACTCTATAACAAAAACTCGCTATCACTCGGCGATTGGCGACGAAGCAACGTCGACAGATTCATTAAACAGCTCTCTGACACCATTCACGCCGCCAAACCATGGGTGAAATTCGGCGTGTCGCCTTTCGGAATATTCCGAAACGCATCTACAGCACCAGGCGTCGGAAGCCGAACAAGCGGATTGCAGAACTATGATGACCTCTACGCTAACATCCTACTCTGGGTGAACAACGGATGGATAGACTACTGCGTACCACAACTCTATTGGGAAATCGGGCATAAGGCAGCCGACTATAAAGAGCTTATCCAATGGTGGAATCGTAACGCCGGCGCCCGGCCACTCTACATCGGTGAAGATGTGCTGCGAACCGTCAAGGCGCCCGACCCCAACAACCCCAACCAACATCAACTCCCAGCCAAACATCATTTATACGAACAAGCTGAAAACGTTCAAGGTACTGTGCTATGGTATGCAGCATCCGTTGTAGACAATCCCGGAAACTATGCCGGAACCTTACGCAGCAACTATTGGCGATACCCGGCTCTGCAACCCTCCATGCCGTTCATAGACGATAAAGCTCCTCGCAAACCCGGTGGAATGAAAGTGCGCAAAATGGACGACGGTTACTACCTTTTTTGGAAGGAACCCAAAGGGAAAGGATGGAAAGACGAACCATACAAATACGTAGTCTACCGCGCTGAAGGAACCGTCGCACCCAACCTCGACGACCCGTCGAATATAGTAGCTATAACCTCGTTCCCGCTCGTAAAACTCAACGGTTATAAGGATGGAAACAAGAAATATACCTATGTTGTCACGGCGCTCGACCGGATGAGCAACGAAAGTCCCGGAAAGAAAAAGAAAATAAAACTCTAATACTGGGATTCATGCAATATAAAGAGGGTGTGCCTGTATAGACACACCCTCTAACCATTTAAAACCTCTCTCTATTTATTATCTTATTTTCCTGAAAACTTTATGCAGTCAGATTTCTGTTTACTCTCACTGCCTGTGCTATTGCTCCTGCAATCACTGCGATTACTGCTAATACTACTGAAATCATAATCTTTTTACCTTTCTTTTTGTGTCGGGCGCCCTTTGCGTCCGTTTATTTCTTTAACCTTTTAAAATTCGGATGCAAAGATATGTAGCCGTTATTTCCATGACAAGAATAACCCTTTGCAACAGCTTTCAGCGTGGCATATTGTTGCCGTGCATCAATCGACTTGACTTCTGTCAACCGTTTCAGATTGAATAAAAAAGTGCGCCGAGAACAATCTCGACGCACTCCCAATGAAAACCTTATAATTAATTATAAATTCGGATTCAGCTCCTTCCATTTATCGATCGGCGGAAGAGCACCGAGTGAAATAACCTGGTCGCGCAAGCCCTGCAAGTGAGCATAGGAAGCATCGAGCGAAGCAACTTCTTCCTGAGTGCCCATAACCGGCTTAGTGTACACGCCATCGTTAGTGATACGCGTTGGCATGGCCATCATCACGTTCTTATAACGTGCTGTGTCGGCATAGGTTCCTGAAGGATATTCGAATTCCTCGCCGCCCATAGCAGCCTCTATCATCTTAACAGCCAGATAAGACGGACTCTGGAACGACGACCGTCTGCGAAGCTCTATAATTTTTGCACCACCCTGCGTAACTTCTTCTTGCAGCTTCTTCCATTCCTCGGCTGTGATTCCTTTACCGTTGGCCTTAGCCTTACCTGCAATGATGTCCAGCAAATTAACGCCGCAGATGGTTGTGGGCGACGCAAACACTGCCATCTTTTCGCCATGACCACCGTAAGTGTAAGCGTTTTTGATTTCGCTCTGGCTAACTCCGAAATGCTTTGCTAGTGCGCCTTTCAAGCGAGTAGAGTCGAGTGCTGCAAGCGTGGCAACCTGATTAGGTCTCAAACCCGAGTGCACCAAAGTAACCAAACCTGTGATGTCGGCCGGATTAAAGATAACGACGCAGAACTTAGCATCGGGGCAGAACTTCTTAATATTCTGTCCCAATTCCTCGGCAGCTTTCGAATTACCCACGAGCAGGTCCTCGCGTGTCATTCCTTCCTTACGAGGGGCACCGCCCGACGAGATAACATATTTAGCTCCTGTAAAAGCTTCCTTAGCGTCGGTTGTCGCAACGATATTCGCATCGTCGAATCCGCATTGGCGCATTTCTTCGGCAACACCTTCAGCCGAGAAAACGTCATAGAGAGTAATGTTCGGAGTTAGTCTAAGCATCAACGCAGTTTGCGTCATGTTAGAACCAATCATGCCGGCCGCGCCGACAATAACAAGTTTGTCGTTTGTTAGATAGTTCATAAAATCGAATTATTTTAAAATTAATTTGATATCCTAAAACAGTCAGCCATTTACTATTAGCTGTTTGCAAATTTACAAATTAAATGTCCATTCCGCGCCGCAGGATTATTGTTTTATGCTATTTGGCTGGAGAGGTAGATTTTGCTTTGCACCTAATTTGGTCTCTACATATACGGTTGAAAGGATGAAAACAAATTAGGGCTTAAAGAAAAACAAGAGGCGAAAGCGAGGAGAGGTTCTCTATGGTCGTGTCTGATGTTGACGAAGAGGTACCGTATCTTGCGGGGGAGAAAAAAAGTTCTACCTTTGCATTCGTTCGAAGGAAAGTTGGCAGAGTGATCGAATGCGCTGGACTCGAAATCCGGTATACCCCTTTCGGGTATCGGGGGTTTGAATCCCTCACTTTCCGCAAAGAGAAGAGGATGTGGCAAATGTCACATCCTCTTTCTGTTGCTCTAAATAGTTGTTCGTAGCGATTGGGGCGAATGCTTTGCATTATCTTTGTTGACAGATAAATCTAATCGTGGATATATGAGAATGAGGTCATCCGTAATTATTTTTTTTATTCTTCTGTCAACCGGCACGGGAAGAGCTGTCGCACAGGAGAGGAACATTTGGCAGGCTAACGACAGTGCAAGAATATCCGAGATGTTCGGTTCGGCCGACGTGGTGACGCGTGAACGAATGAATAAAGGTTTGGTGATGAATCCGATTACGGCGCTCGGCGGACAGTCGGCAGGCGTGAACGTGCAGTCGGGAGGCGCCGACAGGATGGCTATGTTGAGTAGCGTTCGGGTACGGGGAACAACGTCGCTTACGGGTGGAAACGACCCGCTGGTGATTATCGATGGTGTGTCGGCCGATTTGGCGACTTTAAGTACTATTTATCCGGCCGATATCGAGAGCTTCACCATTCTGAAGAATGCGGCCGAGACTGCAAAATATGGGTCACGCGGTGCGTCGGGTGTTATTTTGGTTACAACGAGGAAAGGTCGCGGCGGACAGTTCCAAATATCCTACGATGGGAATGTGGGTTTAGAATCGGCCTATAAGTTTTTGCCGATGTTGAGCGGCAAGGAATATACATCCACAGCTCGCTTGATGGGTTTGAGCTTCAACGATGGCGGATGTGATACTGATTTTCAGCGTGCCATAACACGCGTGGGAACAGTTCAGAGTCATCATGTTGCATTTTCGGGCGGGTCGGACAAGCAGAACTATCGCGCTTCGCTCGGCTATATGAATCACTACACGGTGATTAAAACCAATCGGAATGAAAACTTTTCGGCTAAGCTTGATTTATCGCAACTTGCTTTCGACGACAAACTGCACATCGATATGGGTGTTTTCGGATCGACGCAGAAAAACTTCAACGTGCCCAACGTTCAGCAGTTATGCTATTCGGCAGCGACACATAACCCGACGTTTCCGAAAGGGAGAAATGCACAAGGCAAATGGGATTTGAATACTACGGCCTCGCAGATTGCTTCGCCGATGGCGCTGTTGCTTCAGGATAACGATGAGCGTAGTTTGAATTTCAACACTCATCTAAGACTTACAGCAGATGTTATGAGCGGACTGAGATTCGGAGTGTTCGGAGCATATTCTTTCAACTCCACCGAGCTGGCACAGTTTCTCCCCACGTGGGTGGCAGCGCAGGGGCAGGCCTATCGTAGCGAGCATAAAAGTGAAGGTTGGCTTATAAATGCAGAGCTGGATTATTCCCATACATGGAGCGTTCATTCGCTTAAGGTTCATTTGCTGGGCGAATATCAGCGTAACCGGCAAACGGGCTTTTGGACGCAGGTTAGGGGATTCACAGTAAACGATTTCGGTTACCATAATCTTGGTGCAGGTTCGTTGAGACCGTATGGTGGCACGGGGAGTCGATACGAGGTTCCGTCACTGGCATCGGTAATGGCTAATGTGAGCTACTGTTTGATGGAACGATATACGGCTACGATTACTACGCGTGCCGACGGGAGCTCAATGATTGGACGACAAAACAGATGGGGAGTTTTTCCGTCAGCATCGCTGGAATGGGATGTAAAACAGGAAATGTTCATGCATAACCTACGTTGGCTGTCGATGTTGAAACTGCGTTCGGGCTACGGAATGTCTGGTAACCTGGGTGGAATCGGTTCTTACAATTCTCTTCGTCTGGTTGGTCCGAGCGGTATCGTTCCACTTTCGGGTTCGCCCACGGTGACTATGGGCATAGTGCATAATGCGAATCCTGATTTGAAATGGGAAACAAAGTCGACTTTTAATATCGGGGCCGATATGGGGTTTGTGAATAATCGGGTGGTTCTCACGGCTGAATATTATTACTCCAAAACACGCGATATGCTTTATCTCTACGATGTACCTGTGCCACCCTACACCTATGACAAGCTGCTGGCCAACCTGGGTAGTATGAGCAATAGCGGATTTGAATTGGGAATGGGATTTACGCCTGTTCAAAAGCAGGATGTAGAGCTCAATGTGAATGTAAATCTTTCCTGGCAGCGCAACAAATTGCTCTCGTTGAGCGGCGAGTATAATGGACGGCGAATGTCGGCTCCGTCGATTAAGGGTATCGGGTCGCTGAATGGTGCCGGATTCCATGGCGGAAATAATAATGTGGTATACCAGATTGTGGGCCAACCGTTGGGAGTGTTCTATCTGCCTCATTGCACGGGATTGAAACGGAATCCTGATGGAAGCTATAGCTATGAAATAGAGGATTTGGACAAGAACGGGGAGATTAACCTCGAGGATGGTGGTGATAGACGTATTGCAGGACAGGCAACACCGAAGATGACGCTCGGCTCGAACATTAGTTTCCGCTTCAAGCAATTCGATATCTCAATGCAGATAAATGGGGCGTTTGGGCATAAAATATATAACGGAACCTCATTGAGCTATATGAATATGGCAAGTTTCCCCGACTATAACGTGATGAAAGAGGCGCCGAAGCAAAACATCAAAGATCAAACTGCAACGGATTATTGGCTGGAGAGCGGCGACTATGTGAATTTCGATTACGTCACGGTGGGATGGAATGTTCGCGTGAAATCGAGGTTCATAAATTCGCTCCGGTTCTCGTTGAGCGTTAATAATCTGGCAACTATCACTGCCTACAGCGGACTCACGCCAATTGTGAACAGCTACATCGTGGGGTCTACGTTGGGCATCGATGATAAACGATCGTTTCCTGTCTACAGGTCGTATTTGTTGAGTGCAAGCATTCAGTTTTAAACTAAAAGAAAAGAACTTATGAACAAAAAAATATTTCTCATAGCAATGTCGACTCTGGTATTCATGTCGTGTCTTAATGAACAGCCGAAGAATCAGCTGCCTGAAGAGAAAATCTACGACAACGCGCAGAACGTTTATATAAACACCGTTGCGACACTCTATGCCTATTTCGGCGGAACCAATGATAGTCAGGGGCTCCAGGGAACATACCGCGGGGTCTACGACTACAATACTTTCACAACCGATGAAGCCATGCTACCCACAAGAGGCGGCGATTGGTTCGATGGCGGATTCTGGCAATCGCTATATCAACACAAATGGACACCCCACGATGTCGCGTTAAACAATACCTGGAACTATCTGTTTAAGGTCGTCACGCTCTGTAATTGCTCGCTACGCAATATTGAGGAACATTCCGGGTTGCTCACTGCCGACCAGAAATCTAGTTACGAGGCAGAAGTGCGTGCTGTTAGAGCTATGTTCTATTTCTATTTGGTCGACATGTTCGGGCGCGTACCGGTGATAACTTCCGATAAAGTTCCGGTAAACGAAATTGTGCAAAATAAAAGAAGCGAGGTATTTCGCTTCGCCTTCAACGAACTTCAAAAGGTTGCATCGATGCTACCGAATAAATCGAGCAATACGGATGGAACTTACTATGGTCATGTAACTCGCCCTGTTGCGTTTTTCCTCCTGGCTAAGTTAGCTCTCAATGCCGAGGTTTATTCAGACGACGACTGGACTGACGGCATACGACCTAATGGCAGTAATATATTCTTCACTGTTGGAGGTCACCGACTAAACGCCTGGCAAACAACCATGGCATATTGTGACTCTATAACAGCATCGGGCTATCGGCTGGCATCAAATTATGCCGATAATTTCAAGATACACAATGAAACGTCACCCGAGAACATCCTCACAATCCCGATGGATAAGGTGCTGTATCCTACATTATATAAATATCTCTTCCGCTCTAGACATTATAACCATGGAGCGGCAATAGGATTCGGCGCTGAGAACGGTAGCTGTGCAACAGTGTCGACGGTAGAAACCTTCTCTTACGGAACTGATTCGCTCGATGCACGCTATAATCTCAACTTCTTTAGTGATACTTTGAGAGTTAAAGGTGCTGTGGTACGGCTGAACAATGGTGATGCGCTAGTCTACAAACCACTAGAGGCGAAACTGGATCTCACCGGCTCAGCCTACGAAAAAACAGCCGGTGCACGTATGAAGAAATACGAGATAGACTTAACAGCCTACAACGACGGTCAGCTCCAGGATAACGACATTGTTCTCTTTCGCTATTCAGATGTCCTTTTGATGAAGTCGGAAGCTAAAATGCGAAATAATACTGATGGTTCTGCCGAGCTCAACATGGTCAGAGCACGCGTTGGTATGCCCGCTCGACAGGCTACGTTCGAAGATATACTCGACGAACGTCTTATGGAGTTGATGTGGGAAGGTTGGCGCAGACAAGACCTAATTCGGTTCGACCTGTTTACCTCTGCATACGACCAACGCACTCCTCTCGAAAACGAATACACTGGCTACACTACCGTTTTCCCAATTCCGGCCAATGCCATCGCGCTAAATCCTCTACTAACTCAGAATCCCGGATATTAAGTAGATGTTCACAATTAATTGTAAGCATCTACTTAACTTTGCTGCAATCAAAAACACAAAACAATGGATTATAAACAGACGGAAATAGAAGGTGTTTGGATCATAGAACCCAAAGTCTTCCATGATGACAGAGGTTATTTCTTTGAGTCCTGGCGACAGGATGATTTCGATGCTCACGTGGGTCATCACGTAAACTTTATTCAGGATAACGAATCGAAGTCAAGCTATGGCGTTCTTCGTGGATTACATTATCAAAAAGGTCAGCATTCGCAAGCAAAACTGGTTAGGGTAATCACTGGTCGAGTGTTAGATGTGGCAGTCGATTTGAGAAAGAGCTCGCCCACCTTCGGGCGTTATGTGATGGTTGAACTCTCTGCCGCAAATAAACGGCAGTTTTTCATTCCGCGCGGATTTGCTCACGGATTTCTCGTGCTATCTCCCGAGGCAGTGTTCACATATAAGGTCGATAATACCTATGTCCCCGAAAGCGAAGCAAGTTTGCAATGGAACGACCCGCAAGTGGCAATTGAGTGGCCAATAAATCCCGAAGAAGTGATTCTTTCGGAAAAAGATCTGAAAAAGGCTCTTCCGCTTTCGGAAGCCGAAGTCTTCGAATAACAAACAATGAGGCAAACAATAATTCTTTTGCTGGCACTTCTGAGTATTGTTGTTGCCTGCAAACGAAGCTCAACACAGGAAAGCGAAGATAAGCAAGCCAAGCAGCTGTTGCAAGGACTTTGGACAACTGATAACACCGAAGAACCCGCAATGTTGGTCAAGGGTGACAGCATATATTATCCCGACTCGGCAAGTATGCCTGTCAGATTCTGGATTTTTCAGGATTCAATTTATATGCAAGGACAGAATCTCAACGGCTATAAGATTCTCAAACAAACAAATGCTTTCTTCAGTTTCAATAATCAGAACGGTGATGAGGTTAACCTCTTCCGAAGTTCAAACAAAGACCTCATGGCATCGTTCGGCTATCATGTTTATGCAATGAACCTATTCGACAAATCGGGTTCAGATACGATTGTGAGCACCGATATGGGTTTCTATGATTGCCAGATCAGAACTTGTACCACGTCAGAAAGAGTGATTAAGTCTACCTACAACGATAACGGCATAGAGGTTGATAACGCCTATCTAGACAATGTTTCTACGCTTACTCTCCGCAGCCGCGACTCGGTGGTCTATAAGCACGATTTCCTAAAACAAGAGTTCTCCAACTATATTCCGCGCGATTTCATCGCACATTGTATCTTGCGCAATCTTGAATTTGACCGAGCTGATCGGAAAGCACTCTTTTTTAATGCAACGATTGGTATTCCCGACGCCTCGTCGGGTTACGTTGTCGAAGTACGAATCACTCCAGACGGCAAGATGTCTAAACGCCTCCGATAACGTCTTCGTTTCTATCCTACATATCTGCCCATGCTCTGTCGCTTCTAGTAGAGCTTAGGCAAGATAATGCGAATTCGGTCGATATTCCTATATCCACTCGGAACGAGACGGTTCGCAATTCCAAGCCATGTCAATTCGAGCGCCAGTCCGCATGTAGTGACAGACATGGGGTCTGTCCCTACCGGCCGAGTGGAAGTTTATGTTTACAGGAATGGGAGTATTCGTCGCACAAAAATGGTGTGGATTTTGAGGATAAAATATTTCCTTATTTTCCCTTATATCGGTTGCCTAAAGGGTACGAAAATGGCACGGAGAATCCTCTCGGAATACCCGTGTATATTGGATATACGACGCTCTTCGCGCGTGCGTATGAAAAAGCGAATTAATAGGTCTGGCTTATGTGTCAGCACTTTTTTCGAACCCACCAAATATTCAGACGAAGAAATTACAGAGAAATCGAAATTTCTCCGCGTCGTACAGGGACTATTATAATTAAGGTAGGTAATAAAATTATTGATTTGTTAGGAGTTCTTTCCAATCATTCTTTTTGAATTTGTATTGCGATGGTTGGTCGGTTTGCTTCTTTGTGTGCCTACCTTTGATAGTTTCTTGTTTACCACGTGATTGGGGACGAGATTTATCGTCGGCATCATTGCATCGCACTTTCCGTCCCCGATAATAGGTTCCGTCGAGCGCACGAGCAACTTTCCGAAGGTCTTGTTTGGGTACTTCAAAATAGGTTTGCTTTGGTAGGATGTCAATGTGTCCAACCTCCTGGCGACCGTGAATATTGCGATTGATAAATTGCATTATTTCGGCAGGATAAAAGCCATCGACCTTGCCGAGGTTAATGAATAGTCGTGCATATCCTTCCTCGGTTTTTCGTTGGTCGCGTTTTGTTTTGTTGTCGGAATCCTTACGGTGAGAAGAGGAGGGCTTTTCAATTTGTGGTGCATTCTTGTAGTACTGTAGAAATCGTCCGAATGTTGCGGTAACGATTTTCTTTATTATGTCCTCTTTGTCAATATATTCGAACTGGCGTTTAATGTCGGCCATATATGGTTTGATTTGCTGTTCATCAACGTCAGTTTTGAGGATATTGTCCATCGTTTTGAAGAGTTGTTTTTTACAGATATCTTCTGGACTGGGCAGAGTTCCGTCGATAAATTCTTTTCCTATTTCACGTTGTATGTTCTTGACTTTCGATTTCTCTCGTGTGTGGATTATTGAAATAGATGTTCCTTTTTTGCCAGCGCGACCGGTTCGACCAGAGCGATGAGTGTAGTTCTCAATATCGTCGGGAAGACCGTAGTTTATTACGTGTGTAAGGTCGTCAACATCCAGTCCACGTGCTGCCACGTCGGTAGCCACTAGCAGTTGTGTGAGATGCGAGCGGAACTTTTGCATAGTTAAGTCGCGTTGAGGTTGTGACAGATCGCCATGTAGCGATTCGGCGTTATATCCGTCTTTGATAAGCTTGTCGGCAATCTCTTGTGTTTCGATTTTAGTTCGGCAAAAAATAATGGCGTATATCTTAGGATAGAAGTCGACGAGCCGTTTCAGGGCGAGATATTTATCTTTCGCATTGACGCAATAGTATATGTGATTCACGTGCTCGGCTCCCTCGTTTCTGGAGCCCACTACTATTTGCTTGTAGTTGTTGAGATATCCCTTTGCCACCCGCTCTACCTCTCGACTCATTGTAGCCGAGAAGAGCAACGTATTGCGGTTATCTGGCACTCCGGTTAGAATTTCGGTTATGCTTTCCTGGAATCCCATGTTGAGCATTTCGTCGGCCTCGTCGAGCACAACGTTGGTCACGTCTTGCAATTTGGCTTTTCCGCGGTGCATCAAGTCGATGAGCCGCCCGGGCGTTGCAACTATTATTTGTGCCCCGTGTCTGAGCTGTTTTATTTGTGTCTCAATGGATGCTCCGCCATAAACAGCGGCGATATGGAGATGTGGAATATATTTTCCAAATTCGCTCAGATCGTCAGCAATCTGTAGGCAAAGTTCGCGAGTTGGACTAAGTACCACGGCCTGTGTCGTTCTGCTATCGGTGTCAATTCTCTGTAGTAATGGAATTCCGAAGGCTGCTGTTTTTCCAGTTCCGGTTTGTGCCAGTGCGATGATGTCGTTTTTATTTCCAAGCAGATAAGGAATCACTTCCTCCTGAACGGGCATAGGCTGTTCGAATCCCAATTCGCTGATGGCGCGAAGAATATTTTCGTTCACGCCAAGTTCTTCAAATGTTTTCAATTCTTTGCTTTTTAAATTATTCTTGATTTGCGAAGAGGAATAACGCCCGTCGAAACTAACCCACTTGAAAACTCTAGACGAGGCATACTCTCTTTCATGGTTGGCAAAGGTACGGCGCAAGATACCACTAACTCGCAAGTACCAATATTTTTATTGTGTAGAAGAGTTGAAGAATTCACGTTATATCTGTTTATAGAATGATATCAATCCTATTATTCCCAGAATTATCATTCAAGGAGTATCTTACTTTGAGAACGGCATATAGAGCCCATGTTGTTTTTAGTATTTTTGCCTGCACTTTTAGACATTAAATGGAAGGAATATCTTAGAAATGGAAGTTAAAATTGAAGAAAGCTGGCGAGGAAAGCTTGCAGATGAGTTCGATAAGCCTTATTTCATCGGACTGGCAGAAGCGGTTAGACGAGAGTATGGGCAGTTCGTTTGTTATCCACCAGGAAGATTAATTTTTAATGCGTTCAATCTTTGTGCATTCGAGGATGTGAAGGTGGTTATCATAGGGCAAGACCCTTATCATGAGCCGGGGCAGGCCATGGGACTGAGTTTCTCGGTACCCGATACAATTGCCATCCCGCCATCGTTGGTGAATATTTATAAAGAGATTGCAGCCGATTTGGGAACAGTGACGCCTGAATCTGGTAATCTAAGTCGTTGGGCTAAGCAGGGAGTATTGTTGCTCAACGCCACACTTACGGTGAGGGCGCATGTGGCAAACAGTCATCAGCATTTGGGTTGGGGGCGATTCACCGATGCGGTGATTGGTGCTTTGAGTACAGGTCGGGAGAATTTGGTATTTATGCTTTGGGGCGGATTTGCGCGTTCAAAGAAGAGTCTCATCGACCAAGGCAAACATCTGGTATTAGAGTCGGTACATCCGTCACCGTTGTCGGCTAACCGTGGCGGTTGGTTTGGGAACCGGCATTTTTCGCGTTGCAACGAATATTTGTTGCAACACGGCCAGAGACAAATTGAGTGGTAAGACATCTGCGGTGAGGGAGATTATTTGTCGAACAGGGAATCGATATCGGATTGGGACATAATGGAAATTATTTTTTGTCCGTCGGGCGTGTAATTCACATTTTCGCATGCGAACAGGGAGTTCACTATGTTCTCCATTTCCTGGTTTCCGAGTACTTGACCGTGTGGGATTGCGGCATTGCGAGCCAAACTTAGAGCGAGGGTGTGGTCGATATCGGTTCGGGTATTTGAAGTGATTTCGTTCACAGATACAAGCATTTCGGCAAGCAGATTGGCAATGTTAAGGCCTTCAAGACCGGAAGGAGTTCCATTTACGGCATATGAGCCGTCACCGATGTCGGTTAGTTCAAAGCCCATTTCGTTAAGTTCAGGCAGAATTGTTTCGGCGAATTGGTTGGTTTTGGTAGGGAGTTGTATTATTTCAGGGAAGAGAAGTTTTTGTGTGTTACGTTTCTTGGTTTCGATTTGCCGCATGTAGTCTTCGTATAGTATTCTGATGTGCGCTTGGTGTTGGTCAATTATCATGAGACCGGATTTTACGGCTGTCATGATATATTTTCCTTTGTATTGATAGTGCGCAGGCGATTTTTCTTCAATTATACTGTTTTCTTGTTCGTTGTTTTCGAAGAGCGTTGGTTCTTCGGCCGTAATTTGGGGGTAGATTGTTTCCCAATTTTCGAGATTACGTTTGTGCGGTGTTTCGCAGAATGGGTTATAATCTGGATTGAGATTTATTTTCGGTGCGGAGGTATGCGTGTCGGGGTTGAAGATGGGGATATCCGGTCGGCCCTCATTATTGAAGTCGATTGCGGGAACGTCGTTGAATCGTCCCACGGCTTCTTTTACGGCTGCCATTAGGATTTGCCACACGGCTTGTTCGCTTTCGAATTTTATTTCGGTTTTGGTTGGGTGGATATTTACGTCGATTGTTTCGGCAGGTACTTCAAAGTAGATGAAATAGGGTACTTGTTCGCCTGGCGGTATGAGCCGTTCGAAGGCTACTTGTATGGCGCGGTTAAAGTAGGGGTGTTTCATGTATCGGCCGTTGACGAAGAAATATTGCAGTGCTCCTTTTTTCCGTGCTGAGTCGGGTTTGCCTACGAATCCGTGCAGATTGCAGAGGGTTGTCTCGACGTTGACGGGAAGGAGTCCTTGGCTTAGTCGTTTGCCGAAGATGTCGACAATTCGCTGTTTGTAGCCGGATGGTTTTAGATTGTACAGTTCGGTGTTGTTGCTGTGGAGGGTGAAGGCGATGTTTGGATATACTAGGGCTATGCGTTCGAAGGCTGTGATTATGTTGTTTAACTCTGTGGAGTTCGATTTGAGGAATTTGCGCCTGGCTGGTACGTTGAAGAATAGGTTTTCGACTAGGAAGTTGCTTCCTGCCGGACAGGAGCATGGTTCTTGTGATAGGATTTTACTGCCGGCGATGGAGAGCGATGTTCCCAGTTGGTCGGCCTCGCGTCGTGTTCGGAGTTCCACCTGTGCTACGGCGGCTATTGAGGCTAGTGCTTCGCCGCGGAATCCCATGGTTTGGAGCGTGAACAGGTCGGCCGCATCTCGAATTTTTGAGGTTGCGTGTCGTTCGAATGCCATTAGGGCGTCGGTGGCTGTCATTCCCGAGCCATTGTCGAGTACTTGTACGGAGGTTCGTCCGGCGTCCACAACGGCAATGTTTATGGTCGTAGCTCGTGCGTCGATGGCGTTTTCAACGAGTTCTTTTATGATGGATGCTGGCCGTTGAATTACTTCGCCGGCTGCGATTTGATTGGCCACGTTGTCGGGCAGGAGTTGAATTATGTCGCTCATGTAAATTTTATTTCTGAAAATCTGTAGACTTCTATTTCGTTGCCCGGAGGCTATTTTATGAGGTTCGGAAAATGGCTGGAACACCTTGTTTCCGGGCGATTCCCATTTCTCTTGAAAATGCATCCGTATGCCCCTGAATTTCTTCCCGTATGCGCGTAAATTTCTATACGTATCCCCATAAATTTCTATACGGGAAGAAATTTACGCGCATACGGGAAGAAATTTATGGGGATACGTATAGAAATTTACGGGCATACGTATGTAATTTCCAGAGCATGCGGATGGCGTTGTGTTTCTGCTTTGAGCTTTATCATTATTTTGCTCCTCCTTAGGTTAAGCTGCCGAGCAGGAGTAGGAAAAATAGTAGTATGATTACTATTAAACCTATCGATTGCCACGTACGATTGTCCGGGCGATTGCTACGGCGCGAACGGAAGGCTTCGTGAATTGATTGGCGGCTGGATTGATGGGAGGCGTCGGCGTGCTTGAGCTTTTCGATGCGCTCTTTGCGCTCGTCGACGTACTGATAGATGTGATTGAATCGCCGCGGTTTGGGTTGGTTGAAGAATCCCATGAATTTTATTTTCCGATTATGTTTTGCCGGGGTGGGGTGGCAATGGCTCGCTTGCGAATTTCGTTTGCATTTTCGCGGCTCACCTTTCTATATATGTCGAACTTGTCGAGCGGGCGGATTAGGGGATACCATTGGAAGTTGGGCAGTTTGAGGCGGTCGGGGGGAATCTGTGTCATGGGGTATACCACTCCGTCGGCTTTGGGCATCCATATTTTTTGGAGCTTCCGGAGTTCGGACATATATATGCGCATGGTGTCGGTTTCGGTGTAGTTCATTGCGATGAGCGACCCGTCTTTGTCGTCGGCCCGATAGTAAACCACGAGAACATTGCCTATCGCGTCGGCTCGTCGAACGTTACCATCGATAAAATCGGCAGTCATTCTGTTAGATGAAATCTGATTGAACCTGTCGTTCTCATTGAGTTCTTCCACCGAAAGGGCGTTGCCAAAAACATAGGCTTTTTTTATTGTAGAGTCGTTCATGTAGGCTTTGATAGAATCTCCCAGTAGCTGCCGGCGCCCGCTCCAAACAATCGGGTCTTCGTACATCGTTATGCATGAATCGCGAGAGTTGATGACGAGAAATCCGCAGACGGCCTGCACGTCGGTCCGGAAAGCGCGTACATTATGAACTCCGTAGATTTCGCGGTACATCTGTGGGGTGTTAAAGTGGAAGGCTTTCATACTGATGGTGTCGGCATGCATAAAAAGTGTGTCGCCGCGCGAGAAATCCTTAACCGTCGGTCCGGGATTTCCTCCGTAGGCAATGGCAGCCGTGTCGGTGTAGTGAACATAATCGCCGCGAAAGGCGTGTTTGCGCTTATAATCTATGAAATCCACATCACCTTCGCCGTGGGCTTCATGATTGTTGCTATAGGTAAGGTCGCGACCGGTGATGGTTCGTTGCTTTAAGTTGTCCACAATCTTTACGTTGCCATGCCCTTCACTGTGACCTGTTTTGGCGTTGTAGACAACGTTGTCGCCTGTGATGATTCGCTTCCGGAGATTGTCTACTATTCGCATATTACCGTGTCCTTCGGTGTATCCTGTTTTAGCGTTGTAAACAACGTCGTCGCCGGTGATGGTTCGCCGATTTACCTTGTCTACAATCTTGACATTGCCGTGTCCTTCGGCATCGCCGGTGGTGCTGTTGTAGCTTATATTTTCGCCCTCCACATCGCGTTGAGGCGAGGTTATGGTTGAACGCCCGAAGAGCTCCATTTGGTCGGTTTTGCTATTGTATGTTCCATTGTTTGTGTGGACTATTTCGCCTTTTGCTGTTCTGATGACAGATTTTCCGATGACGTTCATCACTCCTGTTTCGGTGTTTCCTCGTGCTGAGGGTGTGTTTATTCGATATTTCGGACTGCGGATAACTACATCGCCGTAGAAGTTTGCGTCGTGTGTTTTGGTGTTGTAATCTCCGCGGTCGGCTACGACGGTACTGGGACCATAAACTAGCGTACCTCGTCCGCCGAAATAGGTTGCAATGTTCGAAACCATATCGTAATCGAGGCTATCGCATCTTAGCGAACGCCCCGGTTCGCGGAAGAAAACATTCTTTCTGGCGTGCATCTGCTGCATCATTCCGTCATAATGTGCCCGTTCGCATGTTAGGCGCATTCCATCGGAGCGTCGTAGGTCGACATGCCCGAAGACCTTGAACCAATTTTGCTTGTCGTTGAGATAGGCGCTGTCGCAAAGCAAAATCATATCCTTATAGCGAAACTTTACTCTCCCCGTAGCAATCTGTACGTCGGGCATCACGAACTGGTCATAGCGCAGTTTGTCGGCGTGGTCGATAAACACCTTCTCGCCTTTGGACGCCGGTTTTGTCTGTGCCTCGATTGTGATAGGGAGGCCTAAGCCAAACAGGCATAGAATCCAAATAATAAGGATTCTATGCCCGCAAAAGGATATGCTCTTGTTGTTTGAATTCATCTAACCCAACCTTCGTATTCAAACTTGCAGTCTGTTCTGTAGCGAGGATTTATACGCACGTAAGTGTCTTTGACCTTTTTCTCTACCCAGTCGTGAATAATTTTCTGCCGGCGTTGAGCAATTACTATGTTTTTCATTTCCTGAAAGTCTTCGGTGATGGTGGCGCGATGCTCGGGCGTTCTACTTTTCAGTTTAACTATGGCGCATAGCGTTTTGCCTTTGTCGTTAACCATCTGGAACGAACGAGAAACTTCGCCCACCTTTAGCGTGTCTACAATTCGCGCGACCTCGGTTGACAGATCTTTCATTTTGAAGCGTGAAGTGCGTTCGCTTGCCGAGGAGTTAACCATTAAACCGTTGTTATTCCTAGTGTCTTTATCGTCGGAAACATAGGCGGCTGCAACATCAAACGAATATTTGTCGGCTCTTATTTCGTCTGCAATAGAGTCGAGTCTTTGCTTTGCTTCGTCAATAGCCGATTGCGAAATGCGAGGCTTTATTAATATGTGGCGGCAGTTTATCTTATCGCCACGTCGGTCGATAAACTGAATTATGTGATAACCGAACTCGCTCTCTACAACCTTCGATAATTTTTTCGGGTCGGTGAGATTGAAAGCTGCTGCGGCAAATGCCGGATCGAGCATTCCACGCCCCATATAACCCAGTTCGCCTCCCTGACGCGCCGAGCCAGTGTCCTCGGAATATAGCCGAGCCAGTGTTTGGAAAGAAGTTTCGCCTTTATTGACCCGTTCGGTGTAGTCACGCAACTGATTCTTTATGCGGTTCACCTCGTCCGGAGATATCTTTGGCATCTGGGTTATTATTTGCACCTCGACAGTTGTGGGAATGAGTGGAATACTGTCTGCCGGGAGATTCTTGAAATATTCGCGCACTTCAGCCGGCGAAATCTTTACGTCGCCGATGAGGGACTCTTGCATCTTCTGAACAAGTTGCATGTTCTTTATATCGTCGTGCAAGTCTTGACGAATTTGTGAAAGTGTTTTGTGCTGATATTCCTCGAGCTTTTCTTTCGAACCGATTTGTGGCAGTGCAATCCAATAGTTTATTCGTTGGTCGATTTGCTGCGATATTTCGGACTCCGATACCTTGATACTATCGAGCGCGGCCTGATGTAGGAAGAGTTTCTGCACGGCCAGCTGCTCCAATATCGAACAGAGAGGGTTGCTCTTCCACTTTACGCCCTCAGCCTCGGCTTGCAGTTTCATCACTTCGACGTCCGACTTTAATATCGGTTCATCACCGACAACCCAAATCACCTCGTCAACCACATTGTTGGATTCAATCGAATCGGATATTGATATCACTGGCTTTTCGGTTGAATCAGCGGGCACTATCGCTCCGTTCGAGATGTAGGCCCCAGCTCGCAAACCCAACACAGAAAGAGCCGCGCAAGCCAGCAGAAGAGCCGATTTCTGTTTTCTTATTCTCATGATTAGTGTTTGTTTACGGTCAGCAGAACGTCGCGATTCACAACAACCTTATATTTTCTGCGAAGTTCGCCCAGCCAAGCTCTTTCCAGTTCTTCCTGATAATCGGAAACAACCTGTCCGCGTACGTCGTCCATCACTTCAGGCGCTTTTATTTTTTTTCCATAGACGGCGTCGAAAGGATAATTCTTCACGGGTGACAGGACTGTATCTTTCTTGAAGATTTCTTTATCTACGAGTGCATTATCGCCTTTCTTAAAAATACCTTTCTCGACTCTGATACGTATTACGCTGTCGTTGTTGAATGCTTTGCGCAACTTTTCTCCCCATTGGGCGAACGGCGTTTTGGCAATGCAATCTCTAACGGCTTTTATGTCGGCCTTGTTCTTCGTGTGATAAGCGATACCCTTGAATCGTGGTTCCTCCCATTTGTAGTCTTTCTTGTGCTTCTTGAAATAGGCTTCCAGTCCAGCCTCATCTTTAGCTGCCTTCTCCCAAACAGTGCGATTACTGATTTCGAAGAGAAGAAGTCCGTCGTGATATTCCTTTACCAGATTCTTTAAATCAGAGTCCTTAGCTTCCATCTCGGCCAATCGCTTGTCGAGAATCTGTTCGGGCGTCACTCCGGTGCCAGCGAGCTTAGCCAGTGTGTCGAGCTTTTGATTGATGATTTGCTCTTTCACTCCTCGTGCCTCTATGAAGCGGATGATATCGTTCCGAACCGAATCATAAGGATAGAAGTTCTGCTTGCTAATCATTTTGATTATGTGGTAGCCGAATGGCGATAGCACAGGCTGACTAATCTCTCCGGGTTTCAGAGCCAGTAATGCACGTTCGAATTCCGGCACAGTTTGTCCTTTCGTAATTAGCGGAAGTTCTCCACCGTTCATCGCAGAACCCTTATCAGTAGAAAAAATCCTTGCAAGTGCAGCAAAGTTGCCGCCTTTGTCGAGAACGTTATAGATAGAATCGGCCCGATTCTTAATAGTTGTCTGTTCGGCATTGTCAGCCTTTTGCTCGAGCCCCAGTAGGATATGTGCACATTTAATCATACCGCCACTACCGTCTATTCGTTCTTGCGTTTCGCGATAAATCTTCCGAGCCTCGTTTTCAACATCTTCATTGGTTATAAACGACGGGCGAATTTGCTGGTCGCGATAGCTCATGAACTCCGACTTGAACGACTGGAGTGTGTCCAACCGAGCATCGAGTGCGGCCTGCACCTTGAGTTTATAATTGATGAACAGGTCGACATATTCGTCAATCGACTTCCGGTCGATAACCCCGTCGGTGTTATTCTTGTTATAGGAATATTCGAATTCCGAACGGCTTACCGGCTGACCGTTTATAGTCATTATTGTCGGGTCGTTCTGTGCGCAGGCCATCGTGCCGCAAAGCAGAAGGGCTGATAATAATACTTTGGTTCTCATGTTTGTATTTGTTTTTATTCTGATCTCGAATAGTTAGGTGCTTCGCTTGTGATAGAGATATCGTGCGGATGACTTTCCAACACACCGGCATTTGTTATGCGAGTGAACTTGGCGTTATGCAACCCTGCAATTGAAGATGCGCCACAATAGCCCATTCCCGAGCGCAAACCGCCTACGAGTTGATAAATAACCTCCTGAACTGTTCCTTTATAAGGAACTCTACCGGCTATTCCTTCCGGTACAAGTTTCTTCACGTCGCAAACATCGCCTTGGAAATAGCGGTCGCGCGAACCGTTTTTCTGTTCCATCGCTTCGAGCGAACCCATGCCGCGATAGCTTTTGAACTTACGACCATTGAAGATTATCGTGTCGCCAGGCGATTCTTCTGTCCCGGCAACCAGTGAGCCAATCATAACACTACTTCCGCCGGCTGCCAGAGCTTTCACCACGTCGCCCGAATAGCGCAGTCCACCATCAGCAATAAGTGGCACGTCGGTTTCTTTCAAGGCCGAATAAACGTCATAGACTGCGCTCAACTGCGGAACGCCAACGCCGGCCACCACGCGGGTTGTGCAGATAGACCCCGGCCCGATTCCTACCTTCACAGCGTCGGCTCCATGTTCAACGAGGAATTTTGCGGCTTCGGCTGTTGCGATATTTCCCACAACTACGTCTAAATTCGGGAAGGCCGCCTTTACATCATGTAGCTTGCCAATGACCCCTTTAGAATGACCGTGAGCCGTGTCGATTACGATTGCATCTACACCGGCTTCAACCAGTGCCTGGGCGCGTTCCATCGTGTCTACCGTGACGCCAACGCCGGCCGCAACGCGTAATCGACCTTTGCTATCCTTACAGGCCATAGGTTTATCCTTGGCCTTAGTTATGTCTTTGTAGGTTATCAGTCCCACAAGTCGATTGTGTTTATCGACAACGGGAAGCTTCTCGATTTTGTTTTCTTGCAGTATCTGCGCCGCAGCTGTGAGATCGGTTTGTTGGTCGGTGGTCACAAGGTTATCTTTCGTCATCACCTCGTCGATGGTTTTGTCTAGTCTACGTTCGAACCGCAAATCGCGGTTGGTTACAATTCCTACAAGATGATTATCCGAATCGACCACCGGGATACCGCCTATGTGATATTCCGACATTATTTTCAGAGCATCTCTCACCGTAAGTCCTTGTCTGATGGTTACCGGGTCGTAAATCATTCCGTTCTCGGCCCGTTTTACGATAGCTACCTGTCGGGCCTGCTCGTCGATGCCCATATTTTTATGAATTACGCCTATGCCTCCTTCGCGTGCGATGGCAATGGCCATCGAGCTTTCGGTTACGGTATCCATAGCGGCCGTAACGAATGGGATATTAAGGTCGATATTGCGTGAAAACCTGGTTTTCAACTCCACCTCTTTGGGCAGTACTTCAGAATAAGCTGGGATTAGGAGGACGTCGTCATAAGTCAGGCCGTCCAAAGTGATTTTATCTGCAACAAATGAAGACATAAAATGTATTTTGGAAATTTATTGCGTGCAAAAATACAGATTATTATTCACTTAACTCATCCATTCCTCCGAGTTAGGCTCTTATTTAACGCTGGGCTGAACGAGGGGTATGCAACTCACAGTGTTATCTCGAAAGAGGATGATGACGGGACCAAGCCTACCTCAGTCCGGGACTAAGCCTATCTAGTCCTACTTTAGAGCTCGCCTAGTCCTAGTTCAGAGCTCATCTAGTCCTAGTTCAGATCAGGGAGGAGTATACTTGCATATGCTCATCGGCGCATTTTTGCCAGGAGAACAACGGGAGACGCAGGGCTGCACGGGTGATGAGAGATTGGCGAAGGGTGGGCGATTCGATAACGGAAAGAATTTTCGAGGTCATATCGTCGGCCGACGAGGGGTTGAAATATAGACCAGCGTCGCCGGCTATCTCCGGGAAACAACTGGCGTCGGAGAGCAGTACGGGGCAGCCGCAGTTCCACGCTTCGAGGATGGGCATGCCGAATCCTTCGTAGAAACTGGGGAATACAAAGGCCAGAGCGTCGCGATAGAGGCGTTCCATCGTGGGCTCATCGGCCATGACGGATTGGATATTGCCGGCGATGCCGAGTTTGTGGTGCAGAGCCTGTTCTTGTTCGGAGAAGTGGGCTGCTGTACAAACTATCTGCAGTTCGGGATGACGGGCAACTACCATGGAGCAGGCGCGAACGAAGTTTTCGTAGTTCTTGAACTTGGAGCGGCGGCCAACGTAGAGGATATAGGGTGATTGGATGATTCGTTCTTTCGGCAGTCGGGAGAGGTCGGTGCGTTCGATTCCGTGATATATCACGTGGACCTTCGACTCGTCGATTGGAAACAGCCTAAGCAGGTCGGCGCGTGTATTTTTACTTACTGTTATGATGGCGTCGGCGCGATTGAGCGATACTCGTTGCCGCTCTACAATCTCGGGATGCGGGTCGATAGTCGAGAGATTCGAGTCGTGGTATGTTGTCACCATCGGTCTGTTACCGAGGGCATTGAGACAGTAGGTTCCGAAGTTGGTTTGATGGAATACGTCGAATTGTCCGCGTCCGATTTTCCAATTGGTGTAAGGACGGTTGAGACGTTCCTGCAACACGTTTTGTCCGCGGAAATGTTTCTTGCAAGTGGGCGACAGTAGCTGCTTATCTCGAACATACTCGTTGCTCGAAAAGCGTGCAGTACAATCCCAAGTTCCTCGAGGAAGATTGTCCATTAGCATGGCGAAATATTTCGACGCACCGCCGTAAATGAGACTGAAAATCTGATGATCGAAGAGTATTTTCATGATATTTCTGCGTTATGTCTTACTTCCGAAGGGCTATTTATGACGTCCGCAAAGTTATGCCCTTTTCCCTAATTGCAGAAGAATGGATAACTTTGCAGCAGTCAGATTTACAACCTCATGAGCCAACTCACACACTCGCAACCTTCGCTTGTTTTTGTTCTTTATAATCCCTCTCCAGCCGAGCTAGAGCATCTTGTTATGATAGCATCTCGATTCAAGGGTGCTATTGCCGACAATTCGGCCGAACCTTCGTTCTGCACACCCATGGTAGGTCGGATGCGTTATGTTTCGATGAACGGAAACAAGGGCATTGCCGCTGCTCAAAATGCAGCTTTAAAGATGGTTTTGGAAGATTCTGAAGTGCAACATGTGGTGTTTTTCGACCAGGACAGTGTTTTCGCCGACACCTATCCCGAACAGATGGTTGGCGAATTCGAACTCGTCCGTAAGACCTATCCCAATCTGGGTGCACTCGGCGCAACGATTGTCGATAAGGAGAACGGTAAGGTCTATCGGTCGGTTATCCACAAGGAACGCCGTGGCGAGGGCAGTTTCGTTTTCAATAATGAGGTTATCGCGTCGGGCACTTGCATTTCGCGCGAAGCTATCGAGACCGTCGGAATGTTCGACGAGCAACTCTTCATCGACTTTGTGGATTGCGAATGGTGTTTCCGAGCCCTATCCAAGGGATTCGTGTGCGGAACTACAACCGCCCTACAGCTGCAACACAAGGTTGGACAGCGGATGCTCAACATCTTCGGACACATTGTTATCATCTCGGCTCCTAAGAGATATTTCTATCAATATCGCAACCTCCTCTTACTTATATCTCGCGCCTATGTTCCGCTTTCGTTCAAAGTAAACAAAGGCGTGAAATTCTTTTTGCGACTCATTTATTTCCCGTTCATCAAAGGCGGAATCGCGCGCTGGCTCTACATGTGGCGCGGAATGTTTGCCGCTATTACAACAAAAGGCAAAAGATGATTTCCGTTTGTATTGCGACCTTTAACGGGGCCAGATTCATTACCGAACAAATTGAATCAATTCTACCGCAACTCGGCTCTGAAGACGAGATTATCGTGTCGGACGACGGTTCGACCGACGCCACCTTAGCCATCCTCCGTAACCTCGATGTTCCACAACTGCGAATTGTTCAAAACCTCGGTAAGCACGGCTATACGCCCAACTTCGAGAACGCCCTATGCGAAGCCCGGGGAGAATATATTTTTCTGTGCGACCAGGACGACATTTGGCAACCCAACAAGGTTGAAACCTGCATGCAGTATTTGCGAGATTATTCTATGGTTGTGTCCGACGCCCGAATCGTTTCGGCCGACGGCACCCCTATCTCCCCATCGTTTTTTGAAGTCCGCCACACTCGCCACGGCTTTATTAACCAACTTCTTCGGTTCAGCTATCTAGGCTGCTGCCTTGCTTTCAGACGTGAAGTTCTTCGTCGTGCCCTACCATTCCCATCCAATCACCGCTATTGCACACACGACAACTGGCTTACACTTATTGCTCTCGCTTTCCATACGGTTAAGATCATCGACCGTCCACTTCTCGCCTATCGTCGTCACGACAACAATGCTTCCACCGGCGGAGCCAAGCAGCAAACATCTCTCAGCTTCAAGATAGCTTACCGCGCCTATCTTGTTAGGCATCTCATCTGCAGAATATAGTATTGTAGTTCTGGAATTATAAATTCCGATACTATAAATTTATTTTTATAATCAGCATTGACAATGCTGGTACTACTATTTTATTTTAATCTTACGCATTGTCAATGCCTTAACTTATATTTTATTTTTAGCTGGCGCATTAATAATGCCTTAACTATATTTTTATTTTTAATATCCGCATTGACGAGTTCTTAACTTATATTTTGTTTTTAGCTCTCGCATTAATAATGCCACTATACATATTTTATTTTAAGTATAAGAATTGATAATGCCCTGATTCAAATTATATTTTAAATACCCGCATTGATAATGCCGATATTATAATTTTATTTTAAACCACAGCATTGATAATTCCATAGATAATAGTCTATATAGGACTCGCGTATAAATTGAACTCACGTTTGTTTTAGTAATTTTGCGGCATGATGTTACAGAAGATTTTAGCAACATTTCTCTCGTTTTTTATAGCCCTGATTTTGTTAGGATGCACCGGTAAGAAATCGTCCAAAAAACTTACTGTTCCGGTGGGACAAGCGGTGGCCGACACCCTCGTGAGGCTCGACGATACAACGGCGTGCCACGTCCATGTGGAATTTGCTTATCTGAAAGGTGAGAAATATGGTACGGTTAATGATTCGCTGTTGAGGATGGGACTGCTCCAGCCCGATTATTTCTCGATTAGCAATGAACGACTTGTACCTGAAAAGGCCGTCCGAGAATTTGTACGCAGATATATCGCTGAATATCGAGATATGGCGCGGCTCATCCGCGAAACCGAAAAAGGATTGAGTAAACTGAATTGGAATCTTGATATACATACGCAATTCATACCTGGAAAAGGCAATGGGATTGTATGTTTGTCGTCCATTAGACTCGAGAATTCCGGTGTGGGACCTTTAACGTATGTAATCGCGCGGAACTTCGACCCCGAAACCGGAAAGCTCATAACAATGCAGAATGAGTTCGGGAACGATTACAAGAAGCGGCTGGGGGAAAAGATAGCCGAAAAACTCGAGGATATGGATGCTACGACAGCATTTGGCGGTGTTAAGGCCTATCCTACGGAGAACTTTATCCTCACCGACGATTCGCTCACCTTTATATATACGCCCGGAGAACTCGACTCAAAGGAGCGACGAATAACAATTGAATATTGATATGATAGACTTGATAACGAAATATTTTCCTGAAATAAATGAGCGGCAAAAGGAACAGTTCAATGCGCTCGACAGTCTCTACAGAGACTGGAACGCGAAGATTAACGTGATTTCGCGGAAGGACATCGATAATCTCTACGAACATCATGTACTGCATTCGCTAGCAATTGCAAAGATGATTCGTTTCAGAGAGGGGACAAATGTGCTCGATTTCGGTACGGGCGGCGGTTTCCCGGGTATTCCGTTGGCAATTATGTTTCCGGAGGCGAATTTCAAATTGATAGATGGGACAGGTAAGAAAATCCTCGTGACCGAAAAGGTGGCCGAGGCTATCGGATTGGAGAATGTCATGGCGGCACAGATGCGTGGCGAAGACGAACGGGGAAAATTCGACTTCGTCGTCTCACGGGCGGTTATGCCTTTGCCTGACCTGATGAAAATCGTCAGGAAGAATATCGCTCCCGACCAACATAACTCTCTTCCCAATGGACTCTTGGTTCTGAAAGGAGGCAATGTTCAGGAGGAAGTTAAACCCTTCCGCCGAATCGCACAAACAGAGGCGGTGAAGCAGTGGTTCGAGGAACTGTGGTTCGACGAGAAATATATTATTTACATACCAATAGGCTAGGAAAATAATGATTAAGATAGAACGATTTGTGTGCAATATGCTCGAGGAGAATTGTTACGTGGTTCATGATGAAACACAGGAATGCGTAATTATTGATTGTGGAGCCTATTACGAAGAAGACCGAAAAGCAATCGTGAATTTCATTGCGAATAACAATCTTAAGCCGGTTAGACTTCTCTCTACACACGGGCATCTGGACCATAATTTCGGCAATGGTACCATCTTCAAGGCCTATGGACTCAAAGCCGAGGCATCTGAAAAAGACTGTGTACTTATGGAAAATCTGGACAAACAGGCAACCGAGATGTTCGGAATCGAACTTAATAGCGAACTCCCACCGCTGGGAGATTATCTTAATTTGGAAGAACCTGTCAAGTTCGGAAATCACCAATTCGAAGTCATCGAAACACCAGGGCACACTGGCGGATCGGTAACATTCTATTGTCGGGAGGAGAATATTGCCTTCACCGGCGATACTCTTTTTAAAGGAAGTATCGGACGTACTGATTTCCCAGGCGGAAGTATGTTTCAAATTATCGGTAGCCTGCGGAAACTTTCACAATTACCCGACCAAACCGAGATATATCCCGGTCATGGACCGAAAACTACAATCGGATTCGAACTGTCGCATAATCCCTATATGGACAGATGAACCATCTCAACCCGCAAATCTCCAAAATAATCCTCGGCATAGACCCCGGAACAAACGTCATGGGCTATGGCGTGCTGCGAGTAACCGGCAATAAGGCCGAACTCGTGGTAATGGGGGTTATTGATATGCGTAAGGAACGAGACTCCTACTTGCGCCTTGGAAAAATATTCGACCGCGTAACGGGAATAATCAAAGAATATCTTCCAGACGAAATGGCTATCGAAGCGCCCTTTTTCGGAAAAAATGTTCAATCAATGCTCAAACTCGGACGAGCACAGGGGGTTGCCATCGCCGCGGCAATTCAGCGCGATGTACCCATTCACGAGTATGCTCCGCTGAAAGTGAAAATGGCGATAACCGGAAATGGTTCGGCCTCGAAAGAACAGGTGGCTGATATGCTCCAGCGACTCCTCAAACTCAAAGATACTCAAATGCCACACTTCATGGACGCAACCGACGCGCTCGGCGTAGCCTACTGCCACTATCTGCAAATGGGACGCCCTGAATCGTCTGACAAGCACTTCTCCTCATGGAAAGATTTCGCAATGAAGAACAAATCGAGAATCAGTGAATAATCCCCGTAGCCGAACTTTTACATTCTTCTCTACCCATCGTAATCAAGTTTAAATCGCAACTAAATATTTTCTCTTACTGTATCTAAATACGTAAAAACGTAGACTAATATTTGTCGGAAAAATAGACAATACCCTAAAATGACCTGCACCACCTTCCCAAATCCGCCCTATAAGCATCAATTGCCTCTGTATTTATCAAAACATTAAAAAGGGCTGTACACAGTTTTCTTCTACAATACCGTTGTAAACTTTTCTCGCAGGCCAATAGAACCCAATCGGCTCTCTACATACAATGAGAATCTCTTTTTTGTAATCTTCTCTGCAATTAATTTATCCTTAAATAGTTCGTCCATATTCCCCACATACAAATACTTCCAATAATTTCGATGGCCCGCAAACCGCACAAAAATAAAAAAATCAGGTGTGCCCGCACACATCGATACTTTGACAAAAAAAATACGATAAGGTCTTGGAGGTTAACTTCGATTACTTTATCTTTGCATTCGTTATCCTGAAAACAATCTTTTTACCTTAAGAAGAACTAATACCTATTGAAGATTTAAAGCGATCGCCTGTGAAGGCCGTCGCTTTTTTCATGTCATTTTCCAATATACTTCTACCCGATGCAATAGGCCAAGGGGATTTCTGAAAAACAATAAATCAAGGGCTGAAACGTTATACCTAAGCTATGCAGTGGACAGATAGAACACGACAAATAAAAATAATCCTCATTGCAGCTGCTATAATCATAGCCCTATTGTCGCTCATTATTTTCAACGCCCTTACCCGTAATCTTGCACAACAAGAACGGAGTCGGATGCAGATTTGGGCCGAAGCAATGAAATCGCTTAGCGAAGCCGATGAAAACACCGACTTGGCACTCGTACTCAAACTCATCAACGAGAATAATACCATACCTGTAATCGTACTTGACGAACATCAAAATGTGACTGACTATAGAAACGTAACCCTAAAGGCAACTACAGCCAAAGACAGCCTGGAACAGATTACACAACTCGCTACTCAGTTCAGAACCGCGGGGCATAGTATTCCAATACAACTCGGTAGTGGGCAGGGAGATTATATCGAGGTATGCTATGACGATTCGTTGCTTCTTAAACAAATTGCTGTGTATCCCTACGCGCAGTTGGCTGTGGTGATTCTCTTTGTTGCCATTGCCATCTTCGCCCTTCAAACATCAAAACGAGCTGAGCAGAATAAAGTATGGGTGGGACTGAGCAAGGAGACGGCTCATCAGCTAGGTACACCCATATCGTCGCTCCTCGCCTGGACAACTATATTGCAAGAGAGTTATCCTGAAGATAATTTACTGCCTGAAATGGAAAAAGATATCGAAAGGCTTCAGCTCATTGCGGATCGGTTCTCGAAGATTGGGTCTCTACCCGAGCCACTGCCTACCAGTTTGAATGAGATTCTAACGCAGACAGTAGATTATATGGATCGTAGAACGTCGAAGAAAATTATAATTAGGGAAGTTTATCCAAGTAACGATATCATCGTTAGGCTGAATCAATCACTATTCCAATGGGTTGTCGAAAATCTCTGTCGAAACGCAGCTGATGCGATTGGAGACCAGGACGGAACAATCAGCATATCGTTAATCGAAACCCAACGTCGGGCCATAGTAGAAATCAGCGATACCGGTAAGGGAATAGCTCGGAAGAATCTCAAAAACGTATTTCGACCTGGATTTACGACCAAAGGACGAGGATGGGGACTAGGTTTGTCGCTGGCCAAGAGAATCGTTGAGGACTATCATCATGGTCGAATCTATGTAAAGAACTCTGAACCGGGCCGAGGTACAACATTCGCCATCGAACTCAAGAAATAATACACGTAAATGGGACAGACAAACAATAATACAAGATATTCCAACATTGAATTACTACGCTTCGTACTAATGTTAGCTATCTATATATGGCATCTCGTGGTACACGGACTCAACTATAAGATGATTGGCAGGGAACCTTATGGAAACAATCTGGAACTCACCTTTATTATATGTGCTTTGCTCTGTCCTGCTGTAAACACTTTCATGTTCATTTCCGGATGGTTCGGCATTCGCTTCAAAATGAAAAAGCTCATAATGCTTGGCCTACTAGCCTTCTTATGCTCAGTACTGACCTATGCAGTGTCGGTTCAAATGGGACTTGTAAGATTTGAACCTCTAGCGATGATTCGCCATTTCATACCAATCTCTACAAGTCTTTGGTGGTTCATGACATCTTATATAATGGTTTATCTTTTCTCGCCTCTTATCAACGTCGGCTTCGAGTATTTACCTCGAAAACAAATTGATACAGTCCTTATTGCCCTCACCATGATTCAAGTTTTATCCATAATATCTACGGCGAATCTAGGCTCTACTTTTTTCGGACTACTTTATATGTACTTCCTCGGGCGATATATGAAAACCTATCGTATAATCATATCACGCAATAAAGCTCTCATACTTTGGAGTCTATCAGTGGGGTTACTCGTTGTGGGACAATTAGTCATCAATCATTTTGCTCCTCGCACAATTCACCTTTTCCGTTTCCTGGGCTATCATAATCCTCTCATCATTCTTCAGGCAATCGGGATCTTCTTCTTTACTTGGCAACTTCCCCGTGTACATAAACCTCTATTTAATACTATTCTCACTCCAACTCTTTGCATTTACCTCATAACCGAACAACTTCCGGGACTTTATAAATATCAAACCAATCTGCTTGCTACACGACCTATCCACGGAGTATTGTTTTTCGTCGGAATTATTCTCGGTAGTCTTTTGCTCGGACATATCCTCTTTGCGATATCTACACGACTTTCAGACCTTATAACCGAAAGGAAGTGATTTGTCTTTGTGTTAGAAAAAGTTTATTAACTTTGCCAGCCAATTATGGACTTAGACTCCCTTAGAATAGATTTGAAAGGATTGAAAACGGGACATACCAAACTTGAATTCAATCTCGATGATTCTTACTTTAAGTTCGTCGAAGCTACTCAAATAAATGGAGGCAAGGTGTATGTATCGCTCGATATCGAAAAAACGGCAGATAACAACTTCTTCCTGAATTTTTATGAAACTGGTACAGTGAATATTCCCTGCGATATTTGTCTTGACCCTATGGAGCAAATAATCGACACAAAACAAAGTTTGGAAGTTAGATTCGGAATAGAAAACCAGGAAAACGACACCCTCGTAATAATACCCGAAAACGATGGTATTCTAGACGTTACTTGGTTTATATACGAATTTCTAACCCTTGTAATACCCATCAGACATGTTCATAAACTAGGAGAATGCAATCCTGCTATGATACACACACTCGAAGAATACACCGCAAACCGATATGGTGAAGAAAACGAGAAAGAAATAGATCCCCGCTGGGCTGCATTATCGAAACTGAAAGAATAAAACATTAAAGAATAAATAATTATGGCACATCCAAAAAGAAGACAGTCAAAGACTCGTACACTCAAAAGAAGAACTCACGATAAAGCAGTGGCACCAACATTAGCTGTGTGTCCGAACTGTAGCGCATATTATGTCTATCACACGGTATGCCCCACTTGTGGTTATTATCGTGGGAAAGTAGCTATCGTTAAGGAAACAGCTGAGTAATGGCTCGAATCAATGCGGTCATAATAGGAGTCGCAGGGTATGTTCCTGACTATATTCTCAACAACGAAGAGTTGTCGAGAATGGTTGATACCAACGATGAATGGATAACGACACGCACGGGAATTAAGGAACGCCGAATACTCACCGAAGAAGGATTAGGCACTTCCTACATGGCGCGTAAAGCTGCTAAACTTCTTCTGAAGAAAACAGAAGCAGATCCCGATACCATAGGCGCCGTACTCGTAGCCACGACAACTCCTGACTACGTGCATCCTTCGACAGCCTCCATCGTTCTTGGGAAACTCGGCTTGAAAAACGCGTTTGCTTTTGACATCTCGGCTGCTTGCTGTGGATTCATGTATGCTTTAGATGTGGCGTGCAAAATGATACAAAGCGGAGTATACAAACGAATCATTGTCATAGGAGCTGATAAAATGTCAGCGATAACCGATTATCGCGACCGTGCAACTTGTCCGCTATTTGGCGATGGAGCCGGCGCAGTTCTAGTAGAAGGTACGACAGAAGAGAACATAGGATTAGTAGATTCCTATCATCGCACCGACGGAAAAGGACTTCCATTTCTACACATCAAAGCTGGGGGCTCGGTTTGTCCCTCATCCCGATTCACAGTCGACCACCGTTTGCACTACACTTATCAGGAGGGACGAACAGTATTTCGCTATGCTGTGACTGCCATGGGTGACGACTGCGATGTTCTTTTGAAACGAAATAACTTGACGAAAGATGACATTGCACATGTTGTATGCCACCAAGCAAACCTCCGCATCATCGAAGCTGTTTCGAAGCGTCTCGGTATTCCGATGGAAAAAGTATTGGTAAATATCCAGCATTACGGAAATACGAGCGCAGCTTGCATGCCACTAGTCCTATGGGATTTTGAATCACAATTCAAGAAAGGTGACAACATTCTTTTCACAGCTTTCGGAGCAGGATTCGTAAACGGAGCATTGCTCTACAAATGGGCTTACGACGGAAAAACAGCAGCCGATAAGAAATAAGACAATATTTAGAATTTAAAACTTTGACAAACGCATCTTTCTTTCTCCAAAGAGTTAGATGCGTTTTTCAATTCCACAAAACAAGAAGAGACATGCACAGAGCAGGATTTGTAAACATTGTGGGCAACCCTAACGTGGGAAAAAGCACACTCATGAACCAACTCGTTGGTGAGAAAATAAGCATCGCAACTTTCAAAGCTCAAACCACACGTCATCGTATAATGGGTATAGTAAATACGTCCGACACGCAAATCGTGTTTTCCGATACACCCGGTATACTCAAACCAAACTATAAGATGCAGGAAATGATGCTACAGTTCTCGGAGTCAGCCTTAACCGACGCCGACATCCTACTATATGTCACCGACGTCGTCGAAAATCCGGAAAAGAATACCGACTTCCTTGCAAAAGTGAGCAACATCGACACTCCCGTAATCCTGCTCATAAACAAAATAGACCTAATAAACCAAAAACAACTCATCGCCCTAGTCGACAAATGGCATAGGCTACTCCCCAATGCTGAGATTCTCCCGATTTCTGCCCAAAATAAATTCGGTATTGACACTCTCATGAAAAGAATCGAGGAACTACTACCCGAAAGCCCGGCTTACTTCGATAAAGCCCAGCTCACCGATAAACCCGCCAAATTCTTCGTAACAGAGATTATACGCGAAAAAATCCTCCGCTATTACGATAAAGAGATTCCTTACTCCGTCGAAGTCACCGTCGAACAATTCAAAGAAACCCCTCAGCACATAAACATCAGTGCTATTATTTATGTTGAACGAAACTCACAGAAAGGTATTATCATTGGGCATAAAGGCTACGCTCTCAAAAAGGTAAGTACTGAGGCTCGGAAATCGCTCGAACGATTTTTCGATAAAGGAATCTATCTCGAAATATTCGTCAAAGTCCAGAAAGACTGGCGAAACTCTCAAAAAGAACTGGCAAACTTCGGATACATCCAAGATTAAAAACACATCAACATGGCAAACTTAGTAGCAATCGTTGGACGCCCCAACGTTGGGAAATCAACCCTCTTCAATCGGCTCACAAAATCACGTCAGGCCATTGTCAGCGAAACAGCCGGAACCACACGCGACCGGCAATACGGCAAATGCGAATGGAACGGAAAAGAATTCTCCATCGTCGACACTGGCGGATGGGTGGTTAAAAGCGATGATATATTCGAAGACGCTATAAGGCGACAAGTTATCGTAGCAACCGAAGAAGCCGACCTTGTACTATTCATAGTCGACACGCAAACTGGAATAACCGACTGGGATGAAGACGTTGCGCAAATTCTTAGACGCACAAAACTCCCCGTAATCCTCGTAGCAAACAAAGTCGACAACAATGCGCAGTACTACGAAACAGCCGAGTTCTATAAACTCGGGCTCGGCGAACCCATACCCGTCAGCGCCATGAGCGGAGGAGGTTCAGGCGACCTGCTAGATATTCTGCTCGAAAAACTCCAAAACCTACCCGATGAAGCCCCAGAAGACGAGCTCCCACGATTCGCAGTTGTTGGCCGACCAAACGCCGGAAAGTCAAGTATCATAAATGCTTTCATCGGTGAAGACCGAAATATAGTAACCGAAATTGCCGGAACTACGCGTGACAGCATATACACACGTTACACCAAATTCGGCTTCGATTTCTATCTCGTTGACACAGCGGGTATCAGGCGTAAGAACCGAGTAACCGAGGACCTTGAATTCTACTCCGTCATGCGCTCCATCCGAAGTATTGAAAATTCTGACGTTTGTATACTAATGATTGACGCCACACGAGGCATCGAAGCACAAGACATGAACATCTTCCAACTCATCCAAAAGAACAACAAAAGTCTCGTAGTCGTAGTCAACAAGTGGGACCTAGTCGAAGAAAAAAGCCAAAAAGCCATAACAACCTTCGAAAATGCCATACGAAACCGCATGGCACCCTTTGTAGACTTCCCGATAATCTTCGCCTCAGCCCTCACCAAACAGCGCATCTATCGAGTACTCGAAGAAGCAAAACAAGTCTACCTCAACCGAAAGATGCACGTAGGCACGACAAAGCTCAACGAAACAATGCTCCCAATCATCGAAGCAACCCCTCCCCAATCAGTAAAAGGCAAATACATAAAAATAAAATACTGTTCCCAACTCCCCAACACCCAAATACCCTCTTTTGTCTTCTACGCCAACCTCCCCCAATACGTAAAAGAGCCCTACCGCCGCTTTCTAGAAAACAAAATCCGCGAGAACTGGCAATTCCATGGCTGTCCGATAAACATTTTCATCCGTCAGAAATAACGCCACCTTCGCCCAATTCAACTCAAGAGCGTCCACAATCTGGTGGACGCTCTTGAGTTTTTGCGTATGCTCGACATGAGTATTGTTTAACAGGCGAAGTCACGCATAAGCCCTAATTGCCGGAATTATATAGCTACAGACAAGAGTATTCATCGATGGGGTATTATACAAGTCTGTCTAATTAATTATCCTCACTTATCCAACTTCTTATACTAACTTGTATAAATAATTATACAAACGTGTATAGCTTCTTATACTAACTTGTATAAACAATTATACAAACGTGTATAACTTCTTATACTAACTAGTATAAACAATTATACAAACGTGTATAGCTTCTTATACTAACTAGTACAAACAATTATACAAACGTGTATAGCTTCTTATACTAACTAGTACAAACAATTATACAAACGTGTATAACTTCTTATACTAACTAGTATAAACAATTATACAAGTGTGTATAATGAGTTATACACACTTGTATAATAATATCTCCACATTTAGATAATTAATTTTCTACTACTGTAAATTAGTGTAGATATGCATACGGAAACTTCTATTTACCTGATAGTTTCTATATGCGCGGAAAAGTTCGCCCGTTTAAATAATCTTTTTAGTGAATGATGAGAGAGTGTTGGCTATTCCTTTTCTAATAACCGGTTGTTGTAATTCAGGGAGGAGTTAAGAATCTTCATATAATCATCGTAAGGAATCGTGGTCCCGCCCATTGATTTGAGGTGGGGAGTTTCGAATTGGCAGTCAATTAATCCGCCATTATTTTTTAGCGTTTCCGCAAGTGCAATTAGGGCTATTTTAGAGGCTGATGGAGTAAGCGAGAACATGCTTTCGCCGAAGAAATTTCGACCTATGGAGACGCCGTAGAGTCCACCGACAAGCTGATGTTGAGCGTCCCATACTTCTATGCTCTTAATATAGCCAGCTCGATTGAGCTCCTTGAATGCCGCAACCATTTCTTTACCGAGCCAGGCTCCTTGTTGGTTGAGGCGTAGTTGAGAGCAGTGGTCAATCACTTTCTCTGTGGCTTGACTGATGGTTGTTTTGTAGGCTTGTTTGTTTAGGAGGGTTCGCATACTGTGTGAGATGTGGATGTTGGCTGGAAAGATTACGAATCTTTGCATCGGGCACCACCATTCTATTTGGGGGCAGCGTCGGAAATCGTACCATGGGAATATTCCATTTTCATAAGCCATCAGGAGGCGGGCCGTGCTCAGGTCGCCTCCCACTGCTAGGAGCCCGTCTTCGTCGCCCATGTGCGGGTCGGGGAATTCGATGATGTCTTTGTAGAGTTGGAATACCATGTAGTTATCCGATTTTGAGCCTTAGCTTATTGTTGACTGCTTCGACTGTTGCCACTCCGCCTTTTCTGAGTTTGCCAAAGAGAATTTCGTGTACGAAGAGCGGTTTGAGTTCGTTGTTGATGATGCGTTCCATTTCGCGTGCTCCGTATTCGGGTGTGAATCCTTGGGCGAGTAGATGCTCGTTGGCTTCGGGGGTGATTTCCATGGTGATTTTCTTTGTTGAGAGCATTTGTTGAAGTATGTCGAGCTTCTTTTGGAGGATGAGTTGGGCCATTTGTCGGCTCATTTCGTTGAATACGACAATTGATGAGAGGCGGTTGATGAATTCGGGTTTGAAGGTTCGTTTTATTTGTTTGAGCATTGCTTCGCCTCGTGTTGTTCGACCGGCGAATCCGATATTGGCTTGTGAGGCGAATTGTGCTCCGGCGTTTGATGTCATGATGAGTATGGTGTTTCTGAAGTCGGCCTTCTGCCCGCGGTTGTCGGTTAGTTTGGCGTAGTCCATCACCTGTAGAAGAATATTGTATATGTCGGCATGTGCTTTTTCGATTTCGTCGAGCAATAGCACACAGTTAGGTGTCTTGCGGATTGCGTCGGTGAGTAGTCCGCCGTCTTCGTAGCCAACATATCCGGCCGGCGAGCCAATGAGCTTGGCAACGGTATGCTTTTCGGTGTATTCGCTCATATCGAATCGTACTAGTTCTATTCCGAGTTCTTGTGCGAGCACTTTAGCCACTTCGGTTTTTCCTACTCCGGTGGGGCCAACGAAGAGAAGATTTGCAAGGGGTTTCTGCTCGTCGAGCAAACCGGCTTTGGCCATTTGCACTGCTTCGACGATTTGACGAACGGCCGGGTCTTGTCCGAATATCTTGGCGCTGATTCGTTTGTTGAGTGTTTGAAGGCTTTCGTTGCTTTCTTCTTTCATTGCCTTTGCGTCGATTTTGCAGACTTTCTGGAGAATCTGGTCGATTATGCCTTTGGTTACGAATTGGTTCGTAGCCTGATTGGGATTTAGTTCAAGAAAGGCTCCGGCTTCGTCGATGAGGTCGATAGCTTTGTCGGGCAGATGGCGGTCGTGTATGTATTTCGCACTTGCTCGGACGGCATATTCCAGGGTTCCTGGACGATAGCGTACGTTGTGATAGGTTTCGTATTGCTTTTTGAGTCCGCGTACGATTTCGATTGTTGTCTCGATGGATGGCTCTTGGATGTCGATTTGTTGAAAGCGGCGAACGATTCCTTTCGAGCGCGACATGTGTCGGTTGTACTCGTCGTAGGTTGTCGAACCGATGAAGCGTATTTTACCGGCTTCGAGGTAAGGCTTGAGCATATTCGAAGCATCTGGCCCACCGTCGGATGTTGTTCCGGCTCCGATGATGTTATGTATTTCGTCGAGGTAGATTATTACGTTCCCTTCTTCGGTTGCCCCGTCCATAACCGTTTTGAGTCGTTTCTCAAAGTCGCCTCTGAATTGTGCTCCGGCCAGGAGTGTGCTCATGTCCATCTGATAGATTCTGCATCTTTGGAGGCGGGGCGGAACATTGCCGGCTTTGATTCTTTTGGCCAGGCCGTAAACGAGCGATGTCTTTCCGACTCCGGGGTCGCCTATGTGTAGCGGATTGTTCTTTTCCTTTCGGCAGAGAATCTGTATTGTTCTGTCGAGTTCTGCTTCGCGCCCGATGAGTGGGTTATGACTGTCGAGTATGTCGTTTATGTTTGTCACGAGTTGTTTCCAGGGTGTATCTTCGTTGGTTGTTTCTCCTTCTTCGGTTTCTTCCTCGCGCATTAGAGTCATTTGTGGGTCGTTCGGGGCTTCTTCGCTAGCTGAAAATCGGCTATAAGCTTCGGATAGTTTGTTGATGAATTTGTCTTCGTCGTTCACGGTTGTTTTGAGACAGAACGCTGCCATCGATTCTTTCAGGTCGAACATCGCACGCACCATGTGAGGCACGTCGAGCAGTTTTTCGCCGCTTTTCAGGGCAATGTTGAGTCCGTTGGTGAAGAGTTCTTGGAGTTGTTCGGAGAATCGGGTTTCGGTTTTCTCGTCGTCTCCCGTCACCCGTTCCTGTGCGACGAGATAGTTATTGAGTTTTTGGTTGAGTTTATTTTTGTCTATCACATCGTCGGTCATTGCTATCTGGAACGGTTTCTGATTCATCGCATTGGTAAGAAACAGTTCGGGAACAGCGAATTCATAATGCATCAATGCGGCCATTGCCATTGTTGTGCCGATAGCTCGTCCGAGCCATGGTGTTACGGGCACTTCTCCAGACTTAATCATAATTCGGGTTCGTAAGTTAAACGTAGCGGAAACTTTTCTTCGCGGGCCATAGACATAGCCTTGCTTACTTTTGAGCGTGCAATGTCGTAGGAATAAATTCCCACAACCGATTCGCCTTCATTGTGCACTTTCATCATCATTGTTTCTGCATCTTCGGGCGACATGAAGAATACTTCGCGTAGCACTCTTACAACGAAATCCATTGTTGTGACCTCATCGTTGTGAATAATCACTTTATATCTTCGTGGCTCGCGAATGTCAATTCGTTTCCGTTCTTTAAGGGATGTTTGTCTTATTGCCATAATACGCGCAAAGATAGGGATAAATAGATTGTAACTGTGAAACTTTCTTCTCTTTTGAAAACCAGTGCATAACCGGTATGAAAGGCTCTGTGATGAAATATCTTCACACATCATTTTGCTCTCCGATTCGCAATGCTTTTCGGTGGTGTAAACGTGCTCTTGAAATCGCACACGTGAGCGCATAAATTTCTTTACGTGTTGCGTTGTCGGCCGACACGTGTCCCCGTAAATTTTCTCACGTGTTGCTTTTCATGGGGACACGTGAAGAAATTTATGCGCTCACGTATACATTTTCAAGAGTAAGCGCGAACGATTTTATTGACTCTTTCTGAAGTAAGAATTAATTAAGTAGTCGGTCAATAGCAGAGCTATTATTATCTAGTGCTGGCTCTAGTCGCGAGTAATGGCGACACTGTTTAAAGTTAACGCTAGCTCTCTTCAAAATTAGTACAGCCACTGATTACTACTAGTCGCTGTATACAACCCTTTTTGGAATATTGGTATAGATATTCTCTTCTTATAGATTAGCTAGGTTGAACCACACTATACCAAAGGACAGAATATGCCAGTCGATTTGATGTAAGTCAAGAAAGATGAATTAAAATACAGTTATCTTATCATTACTATTGCGAGATACTAATCGCTGCTCTACCTTTGCATCGTCAAAAGGTTAATAGATTGTTTAGGTTAGTAGTAATAGATTTAGGTTTTTAGTTATCTATTTAAGGTAAAGTTTAACGGATCATTCAGGATTACAAAGGTGACCGTGAGGTTCCCTTCTAATTGAAGAATTTTGAGTTAAACATAACCAAAACGCCGGAGCTCGTTGAGAGTCCCGGCGTTTCTTTTATATATAAATGTTTCCTTATAGGCTAAATGATAAGCTATCCTTTTATTTTACTGGATCATTTCTTTTGTGAGAATACTTTCCAGCTGCTCGGCTGATAGGTGGAGCTGAAATTCACCGTGTATGGCTACGCTTATATTGCCAGTTTCTTCAGAAACCACAATAGCGATGGCGTCGGAATCTTGCGAGATACCCATAGCGGCTCTATGGCGCAAACCGAGTTGTTTGGGAATGTCTTGTTTGTGACTCACGGGCAGGATACAGCCTGCAGCCTTGATACGTTTTTTCGAAATTATCATTGCACCGTCGTGTAGAGGTGAGTTCTTGAAAAATATGTTTTCAATGAGACGTTGATTTATTCTGGCGTCGATTATATCGCCCGTTTCGATTATGTCGCCCAGCAATATTCCTCGTTCAACGACAATCAGTGCGCCTATTTTTCCACGGCTCATACTCATGCAGGCCATGACGATGGGAATTATAGCCTCTTTGTCGACATCTTCTTTGTTGCTGTTGGTGAAGAGTTGCATCAGATTCCGAACCTTCCGATGAGCGCCAAGACTATAAAGGAAGTGGCGGATTTCTTCCTGAAAGAGCACTATTAAGCCGATTACGCCGACAGAAACGAGCTTATCCATTATGCTGCCCAGTAGGCGCATTTCTAGAACCTGACTCACAATGAGCCATAAGATGACGAACAGCATTATACCCACAAATACGTTTAGCGAGCGTGATTCTTTCATCAGCCGATACAGATAGTAGAGCATCAGCGCTACTAGGATTATGTCGATGGCGTCCTTTATACTGAATTCGAAGAACATAGTTTTTGTTATTTTGTTTTGGAAATCATCTCGTTGTAGATAATCACGGCTTCGATGGCGGCTCTGATATCGTGTACCCGCAATATGGATACGCCTTTGCTCAGAGCTATGGTGTTTAGGACTGTTGTGCCGTTTAGGCTTTCAGCGGGAGTTATGCCGAGGAGTTTGTGAATCATTCGTTTGCGACTTATGCCGACGAGTATAGGCAGTTCGAGCATCTGTAGGCGCTCCATCTCGTTTAGAAGGGTATAGTTTTCATCCATTGTCTTGCCGAATCCGAACCCTGGGTCAATAATTATATCTTTCTGCCGCAATTCGTGTAACCTTTGCAGTTTGTCGGCGAACCGTATCAGCATGTCATGTAAATTCGGTGCAGTCGACATAAGGATATACGGTACGCCCAGTTCGGCAACTGTGGCGAACATATCGGGGTCTTTGCCTTCCTCAACATCATTTATTATGTCGGCTCCGAAATCTTCGACGCATCTTCTAGCTACTGAAGCGCGGAAAGTGTCTATTGATATAATTGCATCGGGTTGTGCCTTGCGAATGATGGGCAACGCTATTTCCAGTCGACGCATCTCTTCTTCCTCGCTAGCTACTTCGCCACCTGGACGTGTGGAACAGGCACCCACGTCGATTATTTTAGCTCCTTCGGTAATTATACTGTTTGCGCGATTGAATATTTCTTTCTCGGTTTGAACTCTGCTATCGGCGAAGAACGAGTCGGGCGTGGCGTTCAGAATGCCCATAACAATAGGCCTACTCAAGTCAAGCAGTCGTCCTCGAATGTTTATCGTGTAATCAATTGGGTTGCCTTTCGGTCGAATATCGGTTGTTTTCATGTCGCGCAAAGTTACTGTAATTCTATAAGTAGCCGTTCTTCATTAAACGTATATTATTATATCCAGCATCCGATGTACAAGCTGAATAACTCTACGTTTTTTAGTATTTTTGCGGCTCACGCAACATAAGTAAACATGCAGATATACAAGAATAACGGAGATTATCACTGGCGTAATCTAATCACCCGTAGCATACTCGTCATCTTAACCATGGTGCTCATTGTTTTCTTCCTCCCGAGGACAAAAGGAAAGCTCTTCCACTACGATGAGGGTAAGCCGTGGATGTATGGTCAGCTCATCGCAAAGTTCGACTTCCCGATTTTTAAGTCCGAGGAAGCATTGAAACGCGAACGCGACTCAATAATGCAGCATTTCCAGCCCTATTTCAATCTCAATACAGAAGTAGAGGGGAAGAAGATTTCACAGTTCAGGGAGAAATATGAGAAAGGTATACCTGGCCTCTCATCTGCTTATACCGATGCTATCGTCAAGCGTTTGCATGAACTGTATTCCAATGGAATAATGAGTGCGCAGCAGTTTTCCGAGCAGATACGCGATACAAATAACATGATCCATGTGATAACCGGGAAGCAGGCTGTGAGCAAACCCATTAGTAAAATTTATTCAACTATGGGAGCCTACGAGCACATTTTCATGGACCCGTTGCTAGAGCTGAAACGAACCGAATTGCAACAGTGCAACCTTAACGAATACATTGAACCGAACCTCATCTACGATAAGAAACGCAGTCAGAGCGAGATGGCCGATATGCTCAGTCTTGTACCCCAGGCTTCGGGAATGGTGCTTAAAGGACAACGAATCATCGACCGAGGCGATATCGTAGATGCTCATACTTTCCGGGTACTCAACTCGTTCGAAAAAGCAATGGAGAAGATGAACGAATCGAAAGACGAGGAGACTTCTACGTTATTCGGACAGGCACTCTATGTGCTCATTCTCATTGGACTTTTCACGCTCTATTTGGCTCTGTTTCGGAAGGATTATTTCGACAAACCGCGAGCCATATCGCTACTCTATGCGATGCTTGTGATATTCCCGATTCTCACTTCATTTATGATGGAGCACAACATCCTAAGTGTCTATATTCTGCCTTTTGCCATGGCTCCGATATTTGTTCGTGTGTTCATGGATTCGCGAACGGCATTTATTGCTCATGCAACGATGGTGCTGGTGTGTGCAGTGGCGGTGAAATATCAATATGAATTCATAATTGTGCAGCTTGTGGCCGGGCTTGTGGCCATATTCTCCCTTCGCGAACTTTCGAAACGAAGTCAGATATTCCTCACGGCTCTGCTTGTAACTCTCGGTTCGGCAGCGATATATTTTGCAATCCAACTTATTCAAGCCGACGACTTCTCAAAGCTCGATCAAACGGTTTACTATCATTTCTTTGTAAACGGATTCCTGCTGCTTTTCACTTATCCGCTCATGCTAGTAATCGAAAAAACATTCGGGTTCATCTCCACTGTCACTCTTTTTGAACTTTCGAACACAAATAACGAAATTCTACGCCGACTAAGTGAGGTGGCACCCGGAACATTCCAGCATTCCATAACTGTTGGGAACCTGGCGGCCGAAATTGCAAATAAAATCGGAGCGAAAGGACAGCTAGTTAGAACAGGAGCTCTTTATCACGACATCGGAAAGATGGAAAACCCAGTATTTTTTACCGAAAACCAGGCTGGGGTGAATCCGCACGACAAGATTTCTGATCTAGAAAGTGCGCACATCATAATTAATCACGTGAACGAAGGGTTGAGACTGGCCGAGAAGTATAATCTCCCAAAAGTTATAAAAGAATTCATCACGACCCATCACGGCAATGGACTCGTGAAATATTTCTACATAAACTACCGCAACACTCATCCTGGCGAGGAAGTCGACGAAGCCCCGTTCCGTTATCCTGGTCCAAACCCATCGACACGCGAGCAAGCCATATTGATGATGAGTGATACCGTAGAGGCAGCCTCGCGTTCGCTAACTGAATATACTGAAGAAACTATCAGTGCCCTTGTGAATCGCCTCATAGACGCTCAAATGGCCGACGGATTTTTTACCGACTGCCCCATCACATTCCACGACATCGCCACGGCAAAGAAGGTTCTCATCGAGCGTTTGATGTCGATGTATCACACGCGAATACAATATCCGCAACTCAAGAACTAGAGCGGCATAAATGTTAGCTTTGCAAACAACCTCACAAGTCAATTTTTTCTAATAACAATAACAACAACAACAATGAAGAAGATTATTTTTGTTTTCGTTTCAATGCTCTGTGTCCTCACTTCCTGCAACCTGGCTGACGACGATGGTGTTTGGGATCCCATGGAACTTCGGGCCAGTACGGAGATGGATGCCAGCAGAAACATTAAGGTTCCAAGTACAGGTGCAACAATCCAAGTAACGTGCACCAATTATCAAACATTTTGGATGGAAAGTGTTCTTGAGAATGGCAACAAGATTTCACAAAAGAAACTAGATGAACTGTCGGGAAGCTGGTTCAAACTCAAAATAAAAGGTAATATGCTTACTGCCGAAATATATCCTAATAATAGTGGAAAAGCACGTCGACTAGACGTAGGGATAAGCGCGGGAGATATATTCGACGGGGTGAAATTCTATCAGGAGTCAAACTAATTCTCTCCGGCTTGAAAAAAGAGCACCCAGATTTCAACGCTCCAACTTCAAGAAGAAGTTGGAGCGTTCTTGTTTCCCGTATCAAACTCAGTTCTTAACATGAGATTATGGCCAACCCCCTAGGAGATTAGCTTCTCTCAATATCTACTAATAAGGTTTTGAGTATGTTCCTTGTCCGATTTTTAGAATAATTCGAGCTGTTGACCGGGGGCATTAGGTGCGAGCGGCTTTGTACCACTGAAAACCTCAATATCACCGAACTGTTTGTCGGTTATAACCATTATACAGACTTTCCCCGAACGGGGCATAAAGGATTTTACACGCTTCACATGGACATCTGCATTTTCTCTGCTGGCACAATGGCGAACATAGATGGAGAACTGAAACATGGTGAATCCGTCTTTCATTAAATCTTTTCGGAAAATGGTGTAGGCGCGTTTTTCTTTGACCGTATTGGTTGGAAGGTCGAAGAAAATCATCACCCACATGACTCTATATTCGCTAAGTCTTTGCATCAGACGAAAGATGGATAAGCAATATTGCGACTCTCTCCATTATAACATTTCGCAAGGCTTGCCGTAGTTTGTCCTGCTGCAATCATCAATGGACTGCGTTTGCCCCCAATAAGTACATCCAGAACAGGTATCATGAGCATCTCTTGTTTAAGTTCGGTAGTCAATTCTGCGGGGATTTCTTTTTTGTTAGTGGTTTTGACAACCAAGTCGTCGACGAACGGGCGATAAGGCTCCATAATATCGTCGGCCAAACAATAGGTATTGTAGCGGTTATGATGGTGGATACCATAGACGGGAAGCAATCCGCTTCCAACTAATGCTCGCGCAATCACTGCACGCAGAATGGCGTATCCGTAGTTCAATAGGTTGTTGGGCGGTGTTCCTTCTTTATCTCTCGTAAAATAGGTAGGTTGGGGAAAATGTTTTTCTAGTAATAGGCTGCCGCCTGGGCCTCATTGTTATCAGCATCATCGCTTCTCACACTACGGGCAAGAACATGGAGAGGAGCGAATGATTTTGACGTATTCTTCTGCAAACAGAAGGCTTGATTCTCAATCTTTGCCTTGACGGTTTGTTGCCATAACTGTTTTCGTAAAGGAACGGCTGCTTCTATCTGATTGCGGAAACGTTCTTGGTGCAATGTGTTTCCTGAAAGTGGAAGCAGCATTCCTGTTGGCATTCGTTTATTATCGCATGTTATCACGGTGACCGTATTGTTGAGCAATGCTGCCAGAACTCCCTGCGTTATGGTTATTTGTTTATTGTCGAGCACCATGACGCCAATATCTTCTATTGGAATCGTTCTGGTGCTTTCCTGTTTTATCGTCTCCGGAAGATTTGCTTTCTCAACTTCGGGCAATCGTATAACCAATTGCTCATTACAAAGTGAAAGATAAGCCGGATTACCAAAGTATAGGGTTTTCTTTATCATCAGTGGTTGAATTCTATGTTACCATTCCTAATCACAAAGTCACGGTGTTTGCCCATTATCAGGAATTTAATTGTCTTGATTCCACAGCGGATAGCTGTCGGGAGGTTTTTGTAATCTTTTACTGATTCGGCTTTGTCGTCTGTGTCAAAGAGGTGATTAAACATTCTAATCCGCATTCCACCATTCTCAAATCCGTATACCATGTATAATCTTCGCTTCAGATTAGTTTGTTCCATATCATATAATTCCTCGGGACTATCTTTATAGACTAACACCATGTCGCCTTTATGTAACTCATAGTCAAGAGTCAAACGATTTCCGTTCTTATCGGTAATAAACTTCGGAATATCTTCTGTGCCCGATTTCCGATGATTCGATATGTCATACAAACTGTATATCTTGAAATCGCGCTTCTTACCATCCGTATAGGAACACATCACGTACAACTCTCCTACAGCTGCATAGAAGAATTGCTTATAATCCTTGGAAGACTTATAAGTCTGCTCCTTAATTCTCAATGCCGTCTTGACAGCCTTGCATCGCACATGCCTTATCCTATGCGTCTTGACATCTCCCTCACCATTCTTTCCTTTCTTTATCATATAAAAACCTTGTTCGCAGGCATCTTTAAAGGATGTTCCTTCGGGGAACTGCCCTTTCATCAGGCCGAAAAGATCTGTATCGACAATAACTTTCTCCAAGTCTTCCCAATTGATAAAACCTGAGTCTTGTGTCGACTGCTTGTACTTCAGTTCTCTCCGTATCACATAATAGATAGTAGGATCTATTTGTGCTTGTCCGTCTTTCATCAATACTTTACCATTTGCGTCTTTTGCAAACTGTGTGATAGCTCCATAATAACTTGCCTTATGGATTTCTCCTCTTAGAGAATCTCCCGTCTGCCAACGTTGATGTTCTTTTCCTCCTACAATTTTGCCTCGTTTCCTTAACCTACGATGAGCCGGAGTCAAAGCTTGATCCTTTGTGTGATGGCTAACAATGATATTCTCATTGATGAACCTGTCAAGCTCATTGACACGTCTTCCAACCCTGCAGTCTTTCTTTTCTTTATCCAATTTTTCTTCCAGCCCTTTGAGTTCAAGATTTAAGCCCGCCTTATTGTTCTCGTTATAATTCTTGAGTGCTTTTTTAGTCTCCTCAATCCTATAAAACAGTTCAAGCATACGGTCTCTCTTTGCCGCCGATGGTATAACAGTCAGCACCGTTGCATCAATAGCGTGATGGGAGTGAAGACAACGATCTTTCTTCTCATCTATACTTTGAAGACCAAGAATTTTACGGAACTCGGCAGTTGTTTCTCCTCTCTGTACCTCGACATGGTTGAAGATACTTTTCAAATATAAAACTGCATGACGTGTTATAACTCGTGTATCCACAAGCTGGCTGTTCTTAAATCCGTCTGTAACTTCAGTTATTGTAAAACGCTCCAACTTCTTTGTCCAGTATTCCAACTCCATCTTCCACAGATGCATCTCACGCATACATTGGTCTTTACGGTCTTTATTCTGTGCCCTTCTTGCCTGCCCTTTCCAATATTCTACAT